>Ga0116231_10000490_pt1 | contig 69226 bp, 40 predicted proteins | sample S1TSphgellanicum_2_FD_89695 | JGI IMG/M metagenome (GOLD analysis project Ga0116231, IMG submission 89695) | Host-associated microbial communities from peat moss isolated from Minnesota, USA - S1T2_Fd - Sphagnum magellanicum MG | ecosystem: Host-associated > Plants > Peat moss > Unclassified...
AAAAAAAAGAGAAAAAAGAAACAAAACAGAAAAAAACAAGAAAAAAAACAAAATCTAACCTTAACAAAAAGGAAAAAAAAAATTCTTTGAACAAAGCAACAAAAAAAAAAGTAGAAAAGAGAAAAATAGAAAAAACAGAATATATATATATATATGAACAGGAAAAACAGGGAAAAACAAAGAAATCAAAGAACAAAAATAAAATAATTAAAGCAAAAAAACAGAAAAAATAGAAAAAAAGGAAAAAAAAACAGTAAATTATAAGTGCAAATATCTCCCCCAAAAAAGTGAATGAATAAACAGAATTTTTTTTTAATAAAACAAATCTCATTTTAAGAAAAATGTAGATTATAAAAATGAAAACATTTAACTAAACAAAACAACAAAATTAATTTACTGAAAGGCATCCCAACTTCTGCTATGTGACAAAGCTTAGTTGAAAGAAAATTTACGTTCCTCACAATGGCAAAAACAAATAAAATAAATAAACATTGCAAAAGACTCTGTTTTGAAGGGCCTTTTTCTCACAACTTGTCTTTCACAATAAGAAAGAAAAAACTCACACACACAAACCTTACGATCTTGTGCTTGCAAAAATAAAAGAACGAACCCATGCTTGACACATAAAGTAAGAAATGTAGACAACTCCAACAAGCTTTCATTTTAATTTTTGTAGAGTTTCCTTCCTACAACATGTGCTTAAGAAAATTATTAAAAACTCAAAACTCCACAACCAAGGTGCAAAACCTTTCCACTTCCAACCAAAACCAACACAACAAGGTGCAAAACCTTTCCAACTCCAATGAAAACCAACACAAACAAGGTCCACATACTTGTGTAACTCTTCCTCCTCCACCTATGCACTAACCCACAAGATGCGACAATGACTTTGAAGTGAGCAGCAAAACTTGAAAAATCTAAAAAGCAATCAATGCAATACAACAAAACATGCAACACAAAAGATATTCAACTATTACTCCTCCCAAAAGGCACCAAAATCTGGCCACCACCACATGATTGAAACCCTAACCCTAAACAGTTAGGAGTTTAAATCAATGTGAACATGATCAAAATGATACTTGATTTTGCTCACCCGAACATGGAAAATTACTGTAAATGCCAAAAAGAACGAACTTGAATATTATAATCCCTCCCCCTAAGGGCACAAGGCCCAACAAACAAACCTTCCTTTATATATTCACACATATGTTGAATTAGCACCCATCAGCAGTGTGACTTGTGTCATTAGCTCAAATGTGAACTCTAAAATATTTGTTGATTTTTTTATTTAATTTTCAATGACACAAATTATTCACAATTCAATTTCTTCAACACTTTAGGTTGATTTTATTGAATTTTTAATGAAAATTTTGTTCAATATTGAATAACTCTTGCACTGGAAATCTAAACATTATGAAACCACCTTGATGCACCCCTACGCAGGGAGGGCTTTCCAAGTGTACTAAGAGTGTGAGGAGGGTGTTTGTGGTGTGGGAGATCTCAACATGACAAACAACCTTCCTTACTAGATAGATTTGCTCAATTTTGGCTGAAATTTCTCCCAACAGCTTTTGAGTGTGTAAACTTTGAATTAGATGATTGGCTCTCTACAATCAGATTCATGGACAACTAACTTAGATTGGACCAAATCTCTAACTTAGGCTTGCAAAGTGGGTGTCAAAAATAAAAGAACACTCACTTTTGGACTAAAATCTCACTCAATCCAAGTCAAGTCACCAGTGTGATGAAAACCCAACAACAGCCCAAGGTCACCACCCAAGCTGGTCTTTTTACAATTTGGGAGGCAGGGACAAAGAGGGATTGAAACTAACTTGAGTCAGTTTCCCCAACTAACGAACCATGGGAAATTCTTCCATTTCTGGCAACAAGACAAGAAGAAAACGTTGGGAGTTTGGTGGACCTGGACTCCATTATTCGTCCAAAAACTGTCATCATCCCAGTGGGCAACCACCAGTAGCCCCTTGGATCAAACCTAGGACCTGTGACCAGCCTAGGAAAAAAGGTTTTGCCGCTCAGGGTTTTTTTTGGTGGCGAAAATTTCACTACTTGGCCATTAAAAAAAGGGGCTGTGAACCGTACAAAGTTTTTTTTAAAAAATAAATAAAAATTCTTCTAGATGGCCCAAATTCGAGAGGAGAAAAACTTTTGAAATCGCCAGATTTAGATTTCAGGTTCCATTTTCGTTGGTTGCGTCATCCCAAGCGGGATTTAGCATTAATTGGCAATAGGTGTTTAGAACCTGTCTAAATAGTTTTTAAACTAAAATTTTAAATGCTACCAAGCTATAAAAAGCAGAGTCCAAAGTTCAAATGTGGCCAATTTTTTTCAAAATAAACTCTTTTTTCCCGAATTGGGCGATTCTTTTCATTTAAAAAAGAGAATACTGAGACAGAATATTCCATTTTATTTATTTATATTTTATTTTTCATTTTGACGAAATTTAGCACACAAAAAATCGCTGGTTCTATAGCAGGTTGCCAAAATACAGCAACGTTTCGAAAGAAGTCTACTTTCCTGTGTAGTCAAATTTGGCTAAAATCCTCTTGTGGATGATCGCCAGTCCAGCTACCTCACAAAATTGGAAAAAAAAAACACCCTGGTTGGCACTGGGCTATGACCTAAAGAAACAGACAAAGATTCGCTTACTGCAAGGTAAGTAGCAATCATCGTAGACGCGCGCACCGCCCAGGTCCAGACAGAGCCACAGTTCGCACACGTCGATCTGAAAACGGGAAGCGATGGAAACGAAAGGAGGAGGATGAGGAGGAGGTGGAGGAGTAAAAGGGTCTTTGAAGTTTTGGGCACGACGATTCGGAAGAAATGGGTAGGAGTATAGCGCTCCGCGCGCTTGCTCATGTTGTTGTGATGTAGTTTTAGTACTAGTCTCAAGTCGTTAGTATGTTTGGTGCAGACTTCTTGTCACATTATTGGTAGCGTGTAGCAGTGCAGAGTGTGCAATACGTAGTTAAGATTGGAGGGGAAAGGAGGGAGAGGGAAGGAGTGGGAGAGGAAAGGAGGAGTAGGAGTAGTAGGGATGGTGGAGGTGATTTTACATGTATACGATGTGACTAGTAGCATGAATGTGCGAGCGAACTCGATGATCATGAACATCAACAAGATAATGCGGGATGGCATTGGCATCGGCGGTATCTTCCACAGCGGTGTTCAGGTCAGAGTTGGGTCCTTGCTTGAACAAATGAACGTATCTGGGCAATGAGAAGAAGGCAGTGAGTGAGTCCTCCTATTTCATGTCTGAAGATGTGATAGTCATGGGTGTGTAACTCTCATACCAGTGTCTGCATTCCTAGATCATTCAGGTGTAATAGCGTCTCCACAGGTGCTCAGTATGTGGCCTTGCACTGAAAATCTTGGATGAGGTATGAGGTGCAGCAGTGATATCTAGTGGATCCATTTGAAGACTGCTGTGACCCTGAAAAAATGCACAAACTCGAGGGCCCTGGAAGAACCCCGGAAGAGTCTAATAAATACAGTCAAATCGTATTTATAGATTGCTCCCTGGGGTTGGGAAAAAGTAAATAACTAAAACTTGGATTTGAGAAATATTTTTGCAGGGTCACATGCTGAGCACCAGTGGATATGCTCTAAGGGAAACACACTGTACAATATAGTTTGCGTGAAGATCGGTAAAAATTTGACTAACATTCTCAGTAAAATGACTGTGACTCAGCATTCAATTTTGCTCAATATCATGAGGCTAGCAAATCCACAGCATACTCTAACACCTATTCTTGATTGGCTATATGTTATCATTGGTCCAGGTGTTTTGTTATTAGTAGATTCTGACCTTTTTCTGTCCTAGGTTCATGTTTGTGGGTGGGGCTTGGAATCAGTAAATAAGTAAATCTTGGATGGGAGAAATACTGTTGTTGCAGGGCCAAATGCCAAGTATGGGCGGAGGTGCTCCAAGGCTTTTGCTCAATAGAACTAAGAGCAAGAAGAAATGACCACACCCACACTCTAAGCATATGTTGTGATGATTTTTACTATGTGATGATAGCAGGTTTTTGACGAGGAATGGTCTTTCGGGTTCTGTGAGAATGGGAGTGGCGTGTTCAGCTGTCCACCCAAGACAAACCCCATGTACACATACCGTGAGACACTATCACTTGGACATGCAGATGTGTCTGTCATGCAGGTCAACCAGATTCTCAGGGAGCTGAGTCATGAGTGGCCTGGGTGCTCCTATGATCTCCTCTCACGCAACTGCAACCATTTCTGTGAGGAATTTTGTGCCAAGCTTGGTGTCCAAAAGCTACCTTGTAAGTTGAATCTCAACTCCATCTCTCTCTCTATCTATATTTTTACAGAGCCACCTTTTTGTCTTGTAATTTTGGGCATTTAATTTGCAAAGAGATATTGGATTCACCTTCAAAACCATTTTCGTCTAAGATGACACAATGTCTGAAACTGAAATTTGAGATTTGTGATTCGGGGATGACCAAATTTGAAGCTGACTTGAGGTATGCAACTGTGGCTGGACAGTGTGGGTCAATAGGTTTGCAAATGTGGGTGATGCTGCAGTTGAAGCTGCTGGGAACACCATGGAGAGGGTATGGCTCTTACTCGTCAACATTCACTTTTGTTTCAACTGCTATCAGCACATCAGAGTCAGCACTGGTGCATCTTATTGGTGCCAAGACTCCTGATATGTAATAGAGCTGCTGAATTAGTTATTAAGGATGTATTTGATACTGTGGTAGATAAGTGATAAGAGCACCCTGACATCTCTGAGGTCATAGGCATGGCAAGGAGTAATGTAGTAGTCAGGAAAATGAATACTAAGCTTCCACAAGTCTTTTCTTGTTTCACTAGTCTTTTAGGAAACCATGTTAGACTTGAGATCTGTAAACAAAATGTACATCCTTGTTACTGTTGATTAGCTTGCATTTGGGGAATGATATAAGGTGTCAGTGCTGTTATATGTTATGATAAGAAGTAAAGATGATGAGTTTGATAAATGGAAAATTCTTACTGATGTGGTCATGACCTGGCATGTGCTATGAATTTGGGCAGTTGCGGCAAGCTAAAGCTGAGGTGTTGACAAGAAGTAGATCTGCTGTACGTTATATGTTTGGGCCAGTGGCATCTGCAGCAGCAGTGAGCCCTGATAGGTTGCAAGGCTCTCCTACTGGTAGTTCAGGACGCCGCTTTAACTTTACAATCAGTCCTTCGAGACTCCTGTCAAAAGATCCATCCACATCACAGCAGAATGGCACTAAGCCAGGCAGCAATTCTGTTATTTGTTTGCCTTGGAAAGACTGACAGGCCCAGCCCCCAGAGCCACAAAGAGCAGCAGCAACTAGACTAGGTCATTTACTGTTAATTGTAAATGACCTGGTGGATCATTTGGGGACAGTGCAGTGCCAGAGGAATCAACTGTACTCTCAAGCCTCCTTGTCTCCAATTCAAGTATTTGTTCAATTTGACAAGCAAACCCATTTTGACAATTTCACCTCACATACATGGGAAGGCAGGTGCATTATTTCACTTGTGATAGGTTGTCATATGTTTTTGTGCCTTTTGATGTGGTAGATTTGATCAGTTTTTGTGGAGGAGCCAAAAATGATATTTGGGTATTGCATATTGTTTGTAGTTGGGCAGTCAGAGCCCCCCCCCAATGTTGTAGTCTTGAATTGATAGGCACCAAATTCTTACTCCTCAGATATGCAGACCTCTGGCAAACAGAATCAGTCTTTGTACATCAACACAAGTTCATCTTCTGCCACCCTTCAGGGTATTGTTTTATCATTCTTCTGTACAGATTATACTTTCTCTTTATGTTCATTAGGGATTCATTTGAGGTTTTTGATGCACATTTCTGGATGAGTCCTTTTGAGTGAAGGAATTGTTGAATTCATTTCTTACATGAAGAAAACACAGTTTGTGCACCGCGGTGTTTGTGAGATAGAAGTTTGGGAGCAGAGAATTCCAGATACTAATGTATATGTATGGAAAAATGCCCTGACAGCAGGGCATTATGCACTGGGAGTGAGTGTGGTGTGTGAGGTCCGAAGTGTAATGCTTTTATGGTAATTGCCATCAAAACTGATGAGATGAACAAATCACACTACGCAAAATTCCTCTCAGTCCCCAACGCCCAAGAAAGGGGGTGTAACATGGAATTTCCTCCCGAGCAGGATATTTCTTCAATCATTATCTGATGAATATTGTAGGACCTGGGCCAGTTTGACGGCAATTAAATTATTTGTGGAATTCTTGGAAATTTTGAAACATCCTTGGCAATGGTGTTGAAACCTCTAAAAACCTCAGCCACCAAATGTTGAAAGTTCAAGAAACCTTGCAATTTGCAAACTCCAAATGAGAGTGTTTGTGCTTGAAAAATTGTCTTTGAAGGCATGGTTCTTCATTTTTCTGGTGCTACTCTCAATGGACCTCAATGACCAGGATTCTTGACGGTGCAAAAAGTTTATCCATGGACAATTGTTGCATGTTAGCACAGAGTTACCATTAGAAACTATATTTGTGAATGGGAAAAAGGGAAAACAACCCTTTCAAACAAAAGATTGTGAGGGAGTTTGGAATCAATTTGCTCATTGAGTCATGTATGCAATTTTTGGAAAGAAGCAATAACTGGACAATTGCATGCTTCTTTGTGTTTTTGTATTTCTGTTGACCCTAGTCGTGAAATGAAGACATGTTGATGAACATGCTTGGAGATAGATGACTTTCACCATTGTTGAATGTGCAAGATTTTCTTACATTTTTGGTTCAATATGAAAATAATTAAATAATGGGTATCAAATTGATTTTCTAAAAATTTCTGAAAAATAACTAAATGTTGACAATGGACTGTCGGATTGGCCCAAGTAGTACCATGGACAATTCAGTGAATGATTCCTTGTATTGAGGATCAAAGGCTATCACAAGAAACTTTTTTAGGATTCCTTGTGGGACTGAGAACTTGGATTTCCCCTATGCAAAGCATGAAATGATTTGTTTGACAATGGGAAAATACAATGATTAGAATAAAACATTGAAATATTGGTCCCATGATTCCCTTGGAGAGCTTTCTTGATGTTTTGTTAACTGTGATTTGTTCAAGGTTTCCACTCTTTTCCCTACAAGGAATTCCAAAAAAGTTTTTTGGTGTATGTGACAAAAACCTTATGTTGCTAAAATATCCTAATTGATGGTAAACAATTTGATTGTTTTGGGGTGGATGAGGAGTGTATTCCCATTGCAATCAAGAGGAGAGGTTAATGTCACTTACATTAAGTTATTAAGAGATAGAATTTATTAAAGTAAGATCGATAATATCTATAGTCTGAGTAGTTGTAGATCTAAAGTTGTAATTTGGATTACAATATAGTTATTTAGTTTGCTTATTGATCATGTTAATTATTAGTTGGTTTACTACTAAGATTTTATTGGTTATTATTTTAACATAAACATTTAAATTGTTTTGACAGGCTTTTCAACAAGAGATAGAAATTGAATTCATATGTTTGGAATTTTGAGATGCATTCATTTTGTTTTGACAAGTACAAATTTAATTTTAGTTTTGATTTTTTCTTTACACATTTGTGTTTTGTAGAATTTTTTTAATTTTTTAAAAATTGTTTGTAAGTTTTGATTGTAGATCAAAGAAGTCATACATATTAGTTTTAGAACTTTCATTTTGTGCTTAAATTAAGGTTTGAAGATATTGAAAAAAAAATTTCTTTTTTCCATTTGGCAACCATCCTGAGGAAACAATTTTGATTAATCTTTAGTTTGTGAATATTGATTTGATTGTTTGAAGATTTTTTTTTTCTAAGAAAATAAAAAATACAATTTTGGAAGTTCTTATCCATGTTGTAGATTTGAAATTTTGAATGAAATATTGGTACAAGTTTGGTTTAACTTGTAAAAGAATTTAATTTTGTCTACTAGAAGGTTTGCAATTTTGAGGTATACTAATTTTTGTTTTTTTAATTTTGTAGTAAAGAAAGAATCTATAAAATTTTATTGGCAAGTGTACTGAAAAAATGGATCAGAAAACATATTGAAAAATAAGAAAATGAAGAAATAATGCCTTGCAAATGATACTTACCAAAAGGTTTGCCAAAAAAATTGTTAGTAATCAACCACAACATGTGATCAAAAAGATGAATTAAGAATGCATGAGGAATTGTTAATCAAAAGATGTCAATCAATCTCGAAATTTGATCTAAAGGTGTTAAAAGAACCAATGTGCAGATTTTTCTACAACAAAAGGCATGGTTGAAAAATGATTGGAGCCTCAAGAAAAAGGTGATGTGGTTAAATTGTTGACAAATCCATAGCAAATGGTTCAAGCGTAAATCAAAGGAATTTCAATTATTCAATATGATTCAAGTCTAAAAATTTCTTAAGGAGGTATCAATGCACAACATGTAAATCAACAAGGCATAAAAGAATGTTAAATTACACAAAAACTTGTGCAAGCACATCAAGATTGAAAAGATTTGCCAACTGTTGTTGTAGTCAATGTTGACCATAATAATTGGGATCAGTTTGGGATAATCAATGATAACAATGTATGGGAGTTTGTCATACAAAGAATAAACACATAGGAAAATTTACATTACCTACCACTATCAAATTATCCAATACAACAAACAACCGGTTTACTTGTTATTGATTTAGCCTTTGTAGCCAAATAAATAAGCATCAACAATTGGTGACTTCAATGGAAAAATAATTAAGCACAATTGTGACACCACCATATTAGTATGAGGTCAACTCGTACATATATCTAGTTAGGACACCAATGATGATATATCCATCATGTATTCATGATAACATCGTTTGAATCACAAATTAATATGAGAAATCATGTCTTCAACAATTAGACTGCCTTGCAACTATAGCTCCCAAACAATTAATATATAATTATGTTAGAATTATCCTATGGAAAGTAATAAATAAAATGCCACATTAGAAAATCAAGGAGTTGTACTATGATTGCAAGTTAGTTGCAAAATGGACACCATATAGTAGAATGTACACACTGTAGATATGGTTGTAATCAACCATGTTTGACTTTATTGGCGAGTTGTAGTTTAATAGCATGTGACAACTAAATTACAACTACGGTATATTAACATTTGACAACTACTTTGTAATTAGTGTACAATCTTGACACATATAATCATGCCACATCTATTCATTTTCATCGTTCATTGAATATGACACTTTCAACTTGTCTGTAATTAATTGTCAACAACGATTTCAATTGATACAATTAGTTGTGCCACTAAGTTGCCACTATATATATATATATATTTCCACTATTTTGTGACTTTTTAAAAAAAATTAATTACTAGTTTTCCATTACACCGTAATTCATAACATCATGTCACCCTACAAACCTATAAAACCATCAAATTCATTAAAGGTGAAAGTTTATTCTTGAAATGAAATTAAAAGCAATGTGTATATTGTATTACAAGTTCAATTAAGATGCACATATGGATTTGCCTTTATATACCTTGATATCTTATACCTTAAATGTTTAATTACTTCATTAGCAAAAGTCAATTCCTTCAAGTGGATCATGCACCTATGCCTCTTATCAAAAAATTCATGATGAACTACAAAGGATAATTTTTCCCCTTCTAACAATTAACATCTAGTAAACATGTAAGCCAAAATAACAAAAATAACCAAGCCAACATGTGAACACATTAGTCAAGTGAACCAAGTCGACCACATGATCATTGTGAACAACTAGTATGCATTTGAATTTCAACCTGGAAGTTGGAATTTGAAATTTGAAAATTGAAAATATGAAATTTGGGTGGGAAACCCTTGAACAAGTGACGCATGGTAATAAACCAACACATCTTGGCCTTTGCATCAACAACCTTCATGCACTAATGCCTATTGTCAAGAAATTCAAAATGAATTAGAAAAGAGAAAATATGTTTTTAAAACATTTTGTGCATTTCTTAGTTTTTTGTTGATGCAATTATCACATCATGTGTTACATAACTAATTTTTTTGTTTTTTTAGTTTATAATTAGAGCTAAAAGGTTGTTACAACTTTTTTTGTTTATTTTAAAAAATTGGAGGTTGAAGGTTCTTGTTTTTAAAGGTTGAAGGTTCATGATTCTTAGTTTGTTTATTTGCATATATTTTTAAAAATGGCGTGAGAAAATATTTCATTTTCTTTAGAAGTTGATTTCTAAAATGTAATTTATAGTGATGAGGATTTGTGAGAGGCGATTTTTTTTTATGAAAATCATGTTGTGGCTTTTGTCTATGTGTTTAAGGATTTCAATTTCTGAATTTGAATTGAAATAAAACTAGTTCATTCAAACACACATGTTATTTTTGTGCATTTATGATGTGTTATAAGGTCAAATTTTGATAATGTTTGAATCCATCAAAATCAAAGTTGTGCATTCAAAATAACGTTTTTTCAAAAATAAAATGGTAGTTTTGTTTGAAAAATATGGTTTTGAGTAAAAAAACATACACTTGTGATGTATAATTTTGATAGGTTGCTAATAACTATGTCATAAAATGCGTTTTCTTTTGTTGTCATGTAGTAATCCAAACCAATACATGCAAGAAAATAAATTCCGAATAACAAAAATGAAGTAATTAAAACAAATATGGTGAATTTGAACATTAATACTTCAAGTATGTGATGCATTTTATTTTTAAAACTACCAATGTATGAAAATGTAGTTGATTGTAATTTAGTTTGTATCAATATGGATTTTAATGATATATAAGTTTTAATAATGGCACTGCATTTGTGAACTAGTTTTATTTAAATTGAAAAGATGGACATTTAAATATCTTTTGCATTATAATGTGATGTATATGTTATTGATTTCACTTGACATGTAACATTGAATATCATGATATGAAAATTTTCAAATAAATAAGGTGGAATGAAGGAATTATGGTTCAAACTTCATTTCAACAAAAAAAATTAAAACATGAATTTATGGAAATATAGTGTTTTGGATGATGACATTTGATTATTATGGTTCATCATCTTTGTGATGACCTTTTGTTTAAGTAGAGGAAATTTTTTGATATACATAATTTTAGCAATATATTTAGATTTATAATCAAATTGTATTTCGATAAATTTTTTAAAAAAAATGTTCTTGTAATGCATTTTCCAACCTTGAATGTCAATGCATATAATTTTAAATCCATTTCATGTTTATATATAACAATTGAATGTGATTTTGCACTATCTATCATAATTGGACAATGTTAATGTGTGTGCAAGGTCTACACATTTGCACTATAAGTTACAATTTAATTGTCCAACACTATTAAAATCATTTGTCATACAATTACATTGGAACTCATAACTAGACACCTAGTTGCAAAGGACATCAATAAACTTTGTTTGTCAATGGATGAATGAAAAATCATGTAAGCATTAGATTTGTTGATGGATGAATGAAAAATCATGTAACATTAGGTTTGTCCATGAATGAATAATAAGTCACACAAGCATCAGGTTCGTCAATGGATGAATTAAACTATTATTTATTCCATAATAATCACCTAGTTGCCATTTGTGAATTTTATAACTTCAAGGCAACTACAATGAACCCAATAATTGCATCATAGTTGCCAAAACACTATTTTATTTCAAAGTTATTATTGACATGAATTGTCACATAATTGTTAATTTGTTGTAATCATTAACATTTTTCCTTGCACCCATAGTTGCGAAGGAATTGCAATGGAAATCAATAGAATTCATCATTGATGGATGGATGAAAAGCAACGTCAACTTGACATTACAATAGCAATTGCAAAATGGTTGCATTGGAGTTGTAGAATAGTTGTTCCTACATAGTGACAATTGAATTGTAAGAATTGCATGCATAAATGAGTTGCATTTGCTACAACTTATGCAACTTCTCCAATAGAATTCATGTTGTAAAAATACATTGAATTGAAATGAAGTTGCAAGTGGTCATTATAAGAATATTTACATGAATATTGTAATATTCACGATCTTTTACAACTATATCCAAATATAGGGCTAGTTATTTGCATATTAAGGTAATCAATACATACTTGACGATTCTTTTTGTAATGGGACCTCATCCATACTTTCAAGTGTCAACAACAAGAATGAAGCAAAATGCTTTGATTAAACATAAAGAAATTGTTGTTATCTATCAAAAAAATGGACCTAAAGGATATTATTTTTTTTTTCACAACTTGTAAACAAGAATGGAGGAAAAACGATAGTTGTTGCTAATCTGGCATGTGCAAATTGGTAATGTACAAATTACAATATGAAGGGTCATTATACTAAACATTATTGAGCTTGGAAAGAAGAACACACTAGCAAAGATTACAACTATGATCATAGGCATTGTTGGTCAACCTATAAGGTCAAACAAACTACCAATCAAATTCCCTTGTTTATTGTGCAACTTGATGGACCACCAATCCATCAACTATTTAAGATTTTTAAAAGTATAAGCAATGTTGAAAAACAAAGTTGCACTATTTATAATTCCAAAATAATCAAAACCTAACAATGCATTAATGAATATGGCTGCAACAATGGTCACTCAAAACAAAGTTGTACAAGAACAATCGGTTTTCAAGGAATGAAAACTTTAAAAGAAAAAGGAATTGCAAACTGGAATGAATAAGAACATGTATCAATTACATATGTTTCAAATAACTTGGATCAATTACTTAAAATTATACTATACAAGAAAAGATTTTTGACCCAAAAATTCAAACTTACTAAACCCCCAATAACTAAACGATTATTTTAATCAATTGTAGCTTCTATAGCCATACTAATCATCATTTGGTAATCATTAAGGTTTAAATTGGTAAAATATATTGTAAAGTATGTTTTACTAGATGGAGGTTCTAGAATTAATATTATTACAAAGAAGTTGAAGGCTAATCTAAGGTTAAACCTCAACTTGCACCTTACAACCTACAAATGGCCAATCAAACGACCATAAAGGCTTTAGAGTTGATTTGAGTTTTGCGAATATTTGTTCATGATATTTTGTACAATGTCACTTCTATTGTTGTGCAATATTGTCTATTGAATTCTACCTATTCTATGTTGCTTAGTAGTCCATGGCTACAAGATGCAAAAGTTTCACATGATTAGGGTAATAACATCATAACTATTCAAGGGAATATATTTTACAGACAATGGTTGTTACTCAACATCTTAGCATTGATACCAAAAGACCAAAAGTTCTTTTGTGTGATGATTTTTAAAATGGAATTATTAATGAATAGGATATTGTTCTACTACAAAGTTAGAGTTGTTTTCAATTGGTACCATAGTTTCACCAATTATACCTTTACCATAAATTATTCATGAACCTATGAATAGTGCAAAAGCAAAGCTTGACAATAGTACAAAAGCCCAATCTATGAATCCATTAGATCTAATAGAACACTTGCTTATAAATTATCATGAAACAATTTACAAACCTATAATTGGTGAAATGCCAATTGATGGAACACTAGCTAGAGTGTGAGTACAAGGATTATAAATTGTTGGTTGGACAATCACAAAAGAAAAACATTTGATCAAAATCAATTTGGGGATTTTGGGCATTTGCAATATATGAAGATCAACTTGGCATTGGAACTTGAACAATCTTGAATGTCAATAACACTATTGCAAGAGTTCAAGTACATATTTGCCTAGACCTACAAATATCTAAAAGGTATTCCCCCACAAATTGTTTAACATTGCATAAAGCTTGATATGTCAATACCATCAATTCATCAAGCTAAATACAAGTTGAATCCAAACTATGTTGTTATTGTTAAACATGACAAATTGTTAGTTGCAAGATTTATCTTGAAACATGTGGAAAAAGCTACGTGGTTATCACCAATTGGAATAATTCTCAAAAAAATTAGGAAGTTATGAATTTGCATTGATTTTGATAAACTAAATGTTGCAACTAAAAAATATTTGTATCTTTTACCTTTCATTGATGAAGTACTCAACATTGTTACAAGTCATGAAACCTACTATTTTTCCTGATGGTTTCCCAAAATATCATCAAATATCAATAACATCAATGGGTTGGTACAAGATTTTTCTTGTCAATGGTTGGGGAGCTTCCGTATGGAGCATTATGCATTTTGGAGTAAATTGTAACAGGCCACTAACTTCTTAACAAGTAGTCAATAATGCATTTCAAGATTATATTGATCTATTTATGAAGATTTTTTTCAATGATTTTATTATGTTCAATAATATAGATACTTGTATGGAAAAATCATGACTTTGTTTTTTGAAGTGTTGAGAGTTTGGCATTAGCATGAATCTAGATAAATGTGCATTTATTGTGTTTTTTGGGTTTGTTTTGGGATTTATTTTATGAAGGAAGGTAAACTCCCTAACTTGAGGAAAATATAGACTATCATTGTTCATGGGATTTTTGTTATTTCCCATCTAAGTTCATGCAAATTTTTATATCTTAGAAACAAGTTCAATTTCTATAGTAATGGGTATAATCAAAAGAAGATCAAAAAATTTATGTACGAATCAAAGCTTCCATTGAAATGTATTCACAAGTTGCAAAGTTACAAATAATATAAAAAATAGAGAATTTTTATTCTCTTTGGTCCCATCTTTCTCTATATACATGCTGATTCAAATTCAAACAATTTGAATTAGATCATTTAAATAGTAACTAGCCGGTATTAAAATGAAAATTCAAAAATTCAAAAAGTAATTGCTTGTTTCAACAACCACTTGTTCTATTGACTATTTGTATTGCCAATTACATGCTAATTTATCAAGTATTATTATTGGTTCATAGTCAAAATCTGGGTAATAATCATTAATATGTCGATACCTATTATTCTAACACATGTATATATTTTCAATGGTATGGCACAATTCTATTAATGTTTTATTCAAGATTTTGGTTTTATTATGGAACCGAAAACCAAAATGAGGAAAAAATTTAGAACCTTTTGTTTAAACAAATGAATGCCAAACAACTTGGGAATAAATGAAGAATCAATATATGATGGCACTAATCTTGATTAGATCTAATTAGGATCTTGAATTTCATATTCACATAGATGCCTTGTAATTATTGTTAGGAGCTACTTTAGTTCATAATCAAATTAGAAAATTTAACTAACCCATTTTTCATGCATCTAGATTGTTTAACCATGCAAAGTGAACCTATACAACCATAAATAGAGGAGCCTTAATGATCATTTTTGCATTGATAAGTTTTGGCACTACTTATTATGTAATCTTTTTTTTTTTGGTTGATCATATGGCTATAGTACACTTGGTCAATAAACCATAGGTTTTATGTTGAATAGCCCAATGCTTATTACTATTCCTTGAATATGATTTTTGAGTTGTATTTTGGTCAATATTAACAAGTTGAAGCCATATCGACATGCAAAATCAAATGTTGAACCAATTGAAGTACCAAAATTTACAATTTCCATGAACTTCATTCAACTTGTATATCCACAAATTATTCTTATGACTAATAGATATGTTTATACTACATTACTAATAAGTCAACTAATCTTTCATCCACTATTAAAAGAATATTTTTTCTCGGTTACTTTTTTGCAAAAATATTAAAATGATTACATACTTTCATTATGACACCCTATCTCTAATTTGGTTAATATTATTTCCATAATTAATTAGTTGTCATCACCATTACTCTTGAGAAAACAACTATAGTCCTTTTTTGTATTTTTGTTATTTTGCATCAACTAAGTGCAAAGTTTGAGAATGTCATTAATATGTTATTGCAAAAAAGTCGAAAGGTCATAGAAGAAATAAGAGAAAAATTTCAAACATGATAAAAGTTATCAAGATTGGCATTACACGTTTTTCCATTTGCAATTTGACTATCAATTGAAAACAAGAATTTCACACTATCATGGATTGAGTGAGAAATTCATGTACTCATTCAATATTTGTAAAATTTTCCTCAACCTATTGTCATGAATCCAATTGTGATTTTTGATTTGGACAATGAAATGAAGTCATGATCATGATCTTGATATATTTATTTGGGAAATGGTGATGGTTGATTAAATGCATTGAGTGGTTATACTAGTGTGGATGTACATTGAACAAATACACAAAGTTACAAATTGTGGGCTAATAATCAACTATCCAATAAAAGAAATGGGAACAAATTCCACTATTGTTGGTAGGCATTTAAAGTGTTTGAACTTTTTTTGATTAGCCAACAATGTTATTTAGTGAATATGATTAAAATTGTGATCATGGAATGGCTTGTATGAATTAAACGCTTTTGAATTTTGGATTATGAGACTTTTGTTAGACATAATTAATCAAGCTCAAAGAAAAACAATCTTTATTTCTCATTGTCATCATATTGTCATCATGAATTTGGTAAAATGAATACATCTTTAAAAACATCAAAGAAAATTGGGAGTAAAAACATGGTAATTGCAACAATTGAGGTTTTTTGAAAAACTAATCATTATGCCCAAATGGCATTCTATGATTAGTCCTATATGATTACAAGTGGCATAATCAATTAAAAATGGCATAAACGACATGTCTAATTCATCTACAAATGGCATATGTGACTAGTCTAGTTGAAAATGACTAATCATGGAATGCCATTTTTGGCACGATGAATTAATAATGTTCAATCACAACACCTACTCCTAAATATGAAATGTATGCCAACAAGAATGTACAAATGTAAAGTTGGGATATGAATTGGTGCTAAAATAGTCAATATGATCTTTCCCCCTCACAACTATTCATTACAAAGATTGTGGAGGATTCAACATATTAAAAAATTGTTATAATTCAATATGAAGGATGTTCAATATTCTTGAATCATTCATATGGTGTTTAAACTTGTTAAGAATGTTATAATATCAATGGAAGGTTAGAAGAAAAAAAATTGATTCTCAAGTTTGATAACAAATTTTGACATTTTAGTTTCTATAAAAAGGGTGCAATGTTCATCATTATTGGATTTGCAAATGTTAGAACTATGGGATCCAATACTAGAGCAGGCCTTTCTAGATATATTGTGAAATCATGCTAAAATAAGGAGAGAAACAATATTTGAATAATTTAGTATTTTTTTCTTTTGATATAATGATGAGAAAATATATTCAATCCATTTTAAAGTCTTAATATGAAAGATTTTATGATAAGTTGAGGAAATAATACTAGGAATTATAATATAAATAAGTAGGTAACCAATAGGTTTCATTCTAGTCAATGAACATGTTGTGTTTTAAACATACATTTACATTAAAAATTTGATAGATTGTGATGACAATATGTTAAAGTTTAAAGTACATTAGGGTGAAAACATGTTAAAATGACCCACTACCAATTTTTTTGTCACATACATGGATTAGATAATCAAAACGATGTGGTGTAATTGGATTGGCTATTCGAAAAAATATATTTTAAAATCATGATTTACAAGTCAAAGATTTTTATGACCCAAAAAATTCTTACATTATGTAATTATGTAAATATTATTATTATTATTCATGATTATGTCATTTTCAAAGCATTTCGAGTAATTTAAAAATGAAAAAATGGAAAATGTGCTAGTTATAATGTTTTTAAAATGTTTTTTTCCCAACAAATCTTGTGTTTTCACCATGATGAAAAACAAGGAGAACATGATTTTTGCACATTTCAATTTGCCACATATCATGAAGGAGGAAATCATTATTGTTGATTTGCAAAATGTAGGAATTAGTCTTCCTAAACCCATTTCAAAATTTCTTGATGATGTGTATTGAAAAATCAATTAAAGATTCATTTTCATTGAGAGATGTCATCTCTTGTCTAAATACAAGAAAAGACTGCCAATAGTCACCAACATAGGTGGACATTAATTCTAGAATCTTACTAACTATAGTATAACAATTTTGATTTTAAATGAAGGCACAACCGTGGGCTTGTTATGTAATATACAACAAGGACATTTCAACCCATCAGCTGATTTGATGGACACAAAAAATTAGAATGTGTAGTCAAGTTTATTTGTTACGTGCATATTTGAGACATTCAATGGTGCATTTGGATTATTTTGTTTGATCATTTTGATTCCATTCAAATAAGACTGATTTATTATTCTTTCTTTTCTTTTTTGAATTATGTTATTAGATTCTAGTATTTGATTTGTATTATTGATTTGTATTTTGATGTTTGTTTTCATTTAGGAATGTATAAATGTATTTTTGTTCCCCCAAAATGCATACCACAAACATTTGTGTATAAACCATTCAAGTGTGATAAGAATTTAGTGTCATATTGCAATGTATAAGGTTCCAAAAAATGAAAAAATTGGAAATTTTTAGCCATAAATAAACATGGCCCACATTGGATAAATTTTATTATTCCTACTTTCATAAATAAAAAACAAAAAATACTTTAGATAAATATATAAAATTGGGAGGGAATTTATTTCATTTGACATGAAAGAGAAAGAAAGAAATTAGGAAATGTTTTAGGTTTTATAAAGCAAAAGGTAAGCTTGTGAAGTCCTAGGAGTTTTTTGTGTGTTTCAAATGGGATATCTCAATCATGCTTAAACATATTAATGTATTTATAATTAATTTGATGATGTATTTAAGACATGTAGAATCAAATATGCCAATAAATGAAGGAAATACATTGCAAAATTATTGTAACCAAAGAGAAAAAGTAATTTGTTGTGTGATTTTTTAAAAAAATGTTAAAAATATGTTGGATGTCATTTTGGAATGACATTTGAAGGTTGTATTGGTACAAACACCATGTAAACCTATGATCAAAAACAGAAAAAAGGCTTCAATGATGATGAAGTAATAGTCTGAATAAGTTCATGCAAAATTTTATTCAATGTGTGAATTAATTTTTTCAATATCTAGGTGTAAATCCATCAAGTGTTAGATTAAGAAAATTAGTAGATCTATAATTCATTAGGCCACAAAATAGATGACATTAAATGCTTGCAAACCCATTAACAAATTGAAGTGTGAAAAATATGGAATGATTTGTAAGTTGAAAAAATGTTAGTCGGGATGCACATATTATTATCAAATGGGAATAAAATAATGAAAATAGAAATTACACAAATTTTGTGAAAGTAATGTATAATGATGAAGAAGTTACATTAACAAAATTTAAAATGTTTTATGAGTTTGAACAAACTCATAATGTGAGTTTGAATGTACTTTAAATGTGTGTATAATGAATGTTCATACACAAAGTTATAGACTATGGTTTTGTAAACAATTAATTGGATTGATTCAATAGAATAAATATTTTTTCATTATTTTGATGAATTTAGATTGGAAAAAATCATTTAGTGCTAACAATATGATTATTGAGCATATGATTCTTGTTTAGTCAATTGCAATTTAAAAATGAATTCACGATAAATATATGTACAAAAATAACTAATATAAAAAATGTGAAATCAAACCTACCAATCACCTTTTTATGAAGGTGATATAAATTAGTTCTTTGATACATTAATTTGAATTTATCCCTTATTAATTGAAACTTAATTGTCAAAATCTTGAAATTTACATAGATCAATTTTTATCTGAATTGCATTGAAAAATCAAGTTCAAATCATGAGAATGGACCTTGTAGGTGGGGAGAAGAGTCTATGTTTAAATTTGACACTAATTGAACAAAAAAGAATGTTTTATGGGTGGGATTACATGAAGGAATTTTTATTTTTCTCACCTTTCTTGCTAGAGGCTACTTAAGATGCACATATATTATACAAAACGCAAAAGCTTTTGACTTATACACAACTTACACACACACTTTGTTATTGACCAAAAAAATTCAATTTTGTGAATTTAAAAGCAAATATGTTTTCATATCATATATATATTTTGGATTTTTTCCCCTAATACTTGAGATTAATGCATACCCTATATTAGTTATATCCTAGTTTTGAGAATAAACATAATTTTATTATAAAATCAATTGAATTAATCTTTTACCCAATAATGAATATATGGGATCTTATATTTTTTAAAAAGTCCAAAAAATGAACCTTCAAAACAATCATTTGCAAGGTTCATTTCAAGGTATGACAAATTATTTAAAATTTGATCAAATTCGACCCTTTTTAAACATTCTTCATAACAAACTAAAAATATATAATGCTTCAAGTGGGGTAAACCTTTTCAACCATACTTTTTTTTGTTTCAATTATTTGAGATGTAATGGCAAAGAGGAAAAGTGGTTTTATTGGTCTTGGATAAACAAAAGTCAATGTTACAAAAAGAATTCAAAATAACACAATCTTCATACATCATATTATAATATCAAGTAAGATCCCCACCATGTTTAGTAACTTTTATGGATCTGTATGCATGCCGTTTTGGACCTTCAATTATAAAAATGATATTTATGCCAAGTTCTTGCCTCTATTGCTTTTTCTAAAGATGTTCACATTACGTTTGAAAATTGCCAAAAAAATGAGAAATTAAAACATAAGTCAATAACTATCACAATTGCAATTTGGGTGTAATCACAATATAATGGCTCCCAAATAATGTAACCACTATTTATTTGTGCACAATTTAAAATGATCAGCCAAGTTAATGGTGAAAATGTTTGATATATAGAAAAATATTTTTTGTACATATTATATTATGGAAGGATAAGTTTGAAATGAATCAGTGAGTATAAAGTACTATGCAAAGCATTCTTAAAGGAATGTAATAAATGTTTTCATTATATAATGGCCTCTTAAAATAACTTGAAATGACATATTCAGAATATATATTAAACATTATTATTCGTCATAAATTTTTGTTTCGATTTTAAAATCATGATTTAAAGATTTGTTTGGAATAACGAATCAAATTTTGTCACATCATTTTGACTAGTCTTCATGGGGACAGCCATTTTCATAAAGACACAAATTTTCACATTCTTTAGTGAAGGATATTATTGTTAATAGTTCCATGACACATATCACATTTTGCACCACCATATTTACATTAAAATATAATGGACGGTCAAGGTTAATAATATACAACAAATATGGAAACATTAAAGGTTCAAACAATTACTTTTAGTCCCAAAAAGACATCTTCAACCTTAAAAGGACCTAATGAAAAATTAGAATGAAAGAGATCAAAAGAAAAACTTGAAGAAGTCATTTAACAAGTAATGTGAAGATCTCACGTATATAAGTTTATTTAATTAATGTTCTTAATCACGTTATTAAAACAAAGCAAACAAGATTAAACATGATCACAACCCACCATTCCAAATTCAAATTTCTATGATGAAATCAAATATGAAATTTGAAGTTGGAAATATGGAGCTTGAATTAGTTCACATATTATTGCCATAAAATTTGCAACAATGTTTCAAGCATCAAAATTAATAATATTCATATGAAAATAAAAAGGAAATGATTATAATCAGAGAAAAGCAATCTCATTTGATAATTACAAAAGCCATATTCACAATAAATGTGCATAGGTTTGGAACCATTTAATATTTATAGATAGTGTTACATTTAAAATTAAAAAATTTCTCATGAAACTTTAACATATTATTTTTCTTATAAGGATTATAGGTGAAATAAATCAAATGAAAATCACAAAACACATATTTATAGACATGAGTTGTATATTCCAACCTTGGAATTACCACAAAATAAAATGTTACTTAATATGAACTTGAAATATGTCATGAAGACAAATATGAACTTGGTCTTTCTTGAAAATCAAAGCTTTCATATACCATACAATTTGTTAAGTGATAAGAAAAAAATGATTTAAAAAATTAAAAAAAAATACTACAACAAAACAAAACAAATTTTAGACCTTTTTTTTTGGAGGGGGGGAAACTATGTGATTAGGGTTTTTTAAAAAAAAGATTTTCTCTATCACACATGAAGATTGAGGTATTGGGTCTTGTTCAATGTTCATTTGAATATTTGGACTTAGGTGTGTGGATCTGGTTCAATGTCATTTGAACGTTTAGATTTAGGTATTGGGTCTTCTTCAATGTTCATTTTAATGTTTTGAAGTTAGGCGTTGGATTTTGTTCATTGCAGTCATTTATGTTTGGACTTTAAGTATGAGATTTTGGTGGCTTTGACATTCAAATCTTGTGTGGGTTTCTATATTTCTCTTGGACCAAACTTCAAAGTAGAAGTGGGATCATGTATGATTGCATTTTTCAATATTTGGACATCTAAGATATTATTAGATCTCATTAGATTTCCTTTGAAAATTGTGGACTTAATTAAAAGATGTTGTTTGGGGGCGGGGGGGGGGAAGGAGGAGGAGAAACTCCCAGACTTTCTTTTAGTCTAAGGATAATAATAAGTTTAATTGGGGACTGAGAAATTTAGAGTTATCCTTGAAGTCATTCCTAACCCTCCTCCTAAATTATGGACAACTCTATTGGGTAAATTATTAAACCAGATTGATTAAGAACATTGAGGGGTGTGTCACACTGTAGCCTTGCCATTTACATTAAAAAGTACCTTAAGGCAAAAGAAGAATATTTCACCATGAAAAAATATAATCCTCAGAAAGCCCTCCAAAAGAAATCAAATTCCTTCAAGATATTATGACTGTATAACTAATAAGTTTCAAGCACAGCCAAAATGTCATCTTTCAAAAATCCTCATATAAAAATAGACCTATTATTATTACCTAGGGGCCAAAATCCATTGAGCTACTATACTCTATAATGAATCTAAACACAATATCCCAACAAACAGACCTCTTGGATTCCTAATTGGTCATAGTTTGAACAGCCAGATCTTGTCCGATCTTTGAGAAGAGATCCGCGTAAAATGGATAGGTCAGAGAGATCTTGTCAGAAATTGGCAAAATTTTGCCATTCATGATAATTTGAGAGCAGCAACAAAAACAAGACAAGAAGATCTAGACCGAAGATCGTTCGTTCGTTCGTTGGTTTATTGTACTGGATTTTGCATACGAACAATCCCCGCGCACGCTCGCGATTCACGAGAAAAGATTCATTGCGTTGTTCGTCGCATTCCTTCTTCTTCGTACACCTTTGAATCCCAGTTATGACATTTTCCTCTTGCAGGGTACAGCAGTGCACTTTGCATAGTATGCAGTGTGAATCTATCAAATAGGTACAACAAAATCCAACACTTAGTCTTCTAGCTGCTGGTGTGTGTGTGTGTGTTTGTGTGTGTTGAAGATTCATCGAAGAGGCTCATTGGGCTTGCTGCTCCAGCTCTGCACTAGGTAGTTGTGATTGTTGGAGAGATTTGGGTACCAGTGATCCACGGTTTTGGGTCATGTCAAAGTTGTTGTAGGCGCAGAGTCATCTGCCACTATAAAATCATCTGCTGACAAAAGTTTCAGGAAGAAGAAGTCGAGAGTAGGAAACTAATATCATGGAGTTTGTCGTACAGGCGTGATCAGACCATATTCTTTCATATATACATATGTATAATTTCGTTAGATTTGCATGACCGGCCGCGCCGTGCAAATATGATGCTTTATGGGTTTCTGTGTTGAGGGAGAAACTAGCAAGTTGGATCTAATTCCAACTGAGTTCATGTGCGGTCCAGTTATCCGCAGCAGCTGCATGCGGGTGTACATTATTTGTCTTGTACTGCAGCGCTGGAACGAATGTAGACGTATCAAAAGCAGCTAGTGTGGCATCCATTGCATTGCATGCAGCACGGAACCGTATAAAGGAAAGTCTGTAGGCATGTCTGCTTGACACCCGGTCGCTACGTAGTACATTTCCATCTAGCTACCTGCGTGTATTTCAGCAGCAGCTGCTTCTTCCAATAGCCAGGGGTTTTGTCATTAAAGTAGTCTAATAATGTTCAGCGAGCACTCGGATGTTATCAAGCTTTCCTCACCGTATTTTGTTCTGGTGCCTCCTTTGTTGCAGTAGAAGAACTCAGCTTTGGTTTGATCTGAGAATGCAGGCTAAGTCTCTCTCGCTGCATGTTTTAGCTCACAAAGAGTAGTCTATTGATATGTTGGCAAAGCGCTGACAAAGAGTAGGCAAAGATCTGTCGGCCGTTGGAGCTGGTATGTATGCATCATCTTGTGCGGCGGCCAAATAGTAGTAAGACCTAGCTAGGGAAAGAGCATTGCAAAGTCGAAGATCGATGACGACAGGCGAAGCTTGGGTTACACGTAGTCAAAGCTTAGGTCTACTGCGCCTAGAGAATGCAGTGCTGAAGCAGCGAAGGAGGAGGAGGGGCTCTGAAGACAGTTTCTGCAACATGGTTCGTCTGCCTAAAGGACACTAGTCCACGGCTGGATGCAGCAGCTGCAGGTTGCCCCGCTTCAGTTGAACTACTTCCAGCTTGCGATGAGTATTGTGCTTCAAGGGTGAGTAGATCTTTCCTTACGACGGTATGCAGGTAACTCATATATGGTTGTCGATCTAATCTCTCTTTCCCATTGGCAGTGATGGAGTAATCTGTAGCTGCTGTTGTGGAGCTTAATAGCAGGATTACATGTAGTCATGAGCTGCAACACGGTCGGTCGACTTCAGAGTATCCAGCTCACCTCTGGATTACTTGTCTTTTGCTTTGTGCGATGCTGATCAGTGTAGGTGAGCCCTCAGGTGTCGTGTTCCGTCGCAGTTCTATTGTTCCGAAGCCTCGCCCGTGTTGTATCTCATATATTTCTTTTTATTGTTAAATCTTCCTCTTGACATTCGCACAGTTTTGATTTTGTGTCGATCTTCGCATAGTTTGATGCTTAAGATGGATGAAACAACATGATCAGATGTGTTGCTATTAACGAGCTGATCTATACCAGCTTGACTCATGAGCTTGGTCAAGGAATATGATTGACCAGCTTGAGTCTGGAAGGAATCCATATAAGGTTAGCTTCGTGTTATATGGAGCTGCACATAAAAACTTTCTTGATGCGAAGAACATGCAAATTTAAGCTCATCAAGCAATTGATTATGATCAGGATGGACCCAGCTGCAGACTGTGTTCATAACTTAGTCTTAGAATGATGTCCCACTTTCAACAACAGGTGTGTTCTGTTGAGCTAACACAAGTGTTACTCTGCAAGATCCTGTAATTGTGGTTTGCAGCCACTAGCTATATATGAGTTCAGCTCAGTCTGATCCAGCTTCTCGGCGCACTGAAATTGTTCAAGATCATACTTGTCTGCAAGCAGGTTGTCATGATTGCATTACAGAAGATGATTCCATCTCAAGTCTTTGCAGCAGAAAGTAATGTGGTACATCAGAAACTGTAACCAAAGAGATGGCACCCCATTGAAGCTCAAGTACTAAAAGCATGCATGCTGCAGGATTCTGGTCGGAATTTAGTCTGAATCGTATTTTACTGAGCTTGGTTGCCAGGATCTGTCACCAGCTTTTGCATACATGATCTAGGCTAGTCATATGAAGTACAACAGTTGTGGCTCCTTCGCTCCTGCTTTAGGTAGGGTTGTCTTTCAATTCTCTCCAACTTTAGGGTTCTGCAAGTGAAGACCAGCTTGGAGCTCAATATGCAAAATACTTTGGAGATCATCAGCCTCCAGGGGAGGATGTCCTGCTTGATGAGACATGAGGCAAGTTTGTTCAACGATCAATTTGCAGTCAGTCGTTTTGTAATACAATTTCTGCAGTATCGTTCCATTGAAGCTGCTGCTTTTGTATTCCTTTTTGTTATGTGCCATTGGGTCTCTTGGATTTTGTCTTGAGTTTAGCTGTTCAACACAAATACTTCTCACTCTCCACCAGTAGTGCTCCTCTGCAACAGACAGTAAAGCTTTTGTCACCAGGCAGCTTGTTTCTGGGGTGTAAACAGCATGTTTTGTTTCAGAAATAAGGTCTGGCGTTTTACATTTAATCTATTCTCATGTACCAACACCAATTGAGCCCAGCATGGCTTGCAGAAGAAATTTGAGCTACAACGATGAAACCTTTTGGATGAGTGAAATGTTTCAGCAAGCAAATTCTGTGATAAGATATGTTTAAACGTGAAAATATTCCAATCTGTCTCCAAATCATCACTTTGCCTGTCCACTTGTATACTACTATCTTGGCTAGCGCCTGAAATGTTGCCATTGCTAAATCTGATGATCTATCAAAACTCCATGTGCAGCCAACTCCCACAACTACAAAAGACACGTGGCCTGCAATAACATCTATCATCCACAGCTGTGATCTTGGCTACTTTGGCGAGTTTGCATTGCATCTGCTGCAATTATAAGTGCTCAATTTAGACTTCAGAAGCAGAAGGTTCATACAGGTTATGTAGATAGATGATTTTGATTGGGCGGAGCATATAACATTGTGATTGATTCCTTCTGAAACCCAATTCTTCAAATTGTGAAGTGACCACGTTTGCTGTTCAGAACTGCTCAATATGTCTGATCATATCTCAAATGTTCAAAATCTGTGTCTAAAACACAATGACAATGGCAGCAAATTCATAACTTTCACCACAGACAGTTCAACATTGCGCCTTCCAATAAAGCAAGCAGAGCCTGTGAATTCTGCGATGGTGAGGGAAGTTTCCAACAGAAAAAAGTAATGAAAATTGGTGGAATTAAAACAAATAGCATGATTATAAGCAAAGGGAAGAAAATTAGACATGGAAATCTATTGCAGATTAAAACTTGATCTGCATTAGCACATGTGACCCAAAAAAGACTATGTACACTGATGATGAACAACCTAGAATTATTGCCGTCGCTGCAAACATAACATGAAAAATGTTACAGAAAAAACTATACAACGAACCAGATTTGCAAAAGAAAAAAAACTAATTAATTTTACTGAAAATTGGCAGTTGATAACCATCACTTAACCATGATATAGTTTTTCAAAGAAGATATTGTTGAATCTTCCTTGCAAGTTGATGCAAAGATCTGTGCTATTGACAAAATATTTTTTCATAATTTGCATTTTTGTCGTGCCTCCGTAATTGACAACAAGAGTACTAACCACCACATGGAAAAATTCTTCAGCCTGCAGCTTTGAAGCTTCACTAGATTCACATCCTATGTCACAAACTCATCATGTTGTTGAGCAGACTCAAAGCTCATGAGCTTCAATATGGTTAATTCAGCAGGGAATTCAAGATGCACTACTCTGAAAAGATCTCATGTGTGTACTAAAACTACTACGACTTCATGCTCTCCTCCTCCCATGATTTCAACAATATAGAAAAAGTCATGCAAAGATCCTCATGGGCTCGATCATCTCGAAAGGAAACAGCTGGTGACAGCATGCAGAATCTTCGACCAGAGGGTGGTCTGGAAATGGGATTGACTCCATGTAAAGATTAATGTCATTTGTTGGAAATGGATCTGAAGGCCCAACTACATCTCCCAACAAGCCTGAAAACTGCTGATCAGCTACTCTCTCCACATAATCTCGCCATGAGGAGTCATCATCCTTTTGATTTGCACAACATAATTCGCTGCTGTTGCTTTCTCGTGGAGTAGTCTGGTGCCAGGCATGAGCAGCAGCTGGATTAAGCTGCTGAGCACACAGATTCTGCAGTGCCCAATTACTGGAAGAAGCGCCAGGCTCACACTTGATTGCCTCTTCTGCTGGCACAGCAGCTGCAGCAGGTGTGATGCTGCTGCAACATTGCTGCAGCTGAGGGACTTGAAGCTGTGGGACCGGCTGAAGTTGTGGTACCTGATGTGCTGCAGCAGCATTTGGCTCTTCAGTACTACCGATCCAAGACCAGTCTCCTCGTTGTGATTGTGTTTGGTTCAACAGGAGCCCAATGGGACTACTGAGACTTGCTGGAAGGATGCTGTGCAAATTGTCAGGGTTGCGGCTTGGGCTTGTGACGACTCCCATGCAACAGCCTCCACCTCTTCTGTTACTGCTGCTCCTGCTGCTACCATGACTAAACAGATGATCACCACGACTAGAGACCTCGGCTGCATGAGCTGCTGCTGCTGCTGCTGCAGCAGTGGGACTTCTTGCATACGACTCACCTTCCGAAGAGAGAGAGAACAGGCCGGGACTGCCTGGCGGCGTAGTAGAGGCGGAGTCAGCAGGCAGTGACACAGTTGAGTCTTCAGAGTAGGAGACTTGGGTGGAGAACATACACGTCCTAGTGGGAGGTGTAGGCGGTGTCGTACTCTGCCGTTGTTGTTGTTGCTGCAGCCGCATCTCATGTGGAGTTCGCTTCTTCCCGGTGCTGGCCCTGGTAGTGGTGGTGGTGGCGTTCTTCATGGGATCATCACGGTTGAAGTCCTGCACATGAGATTGAGCAACCACCTGTGCAAGAGTGTCCGCTTCTTCCGAGTACTTGCAGGCAACAGAAGCAGCTTGCGGGGGGATCTGCAACTTGCGAGGCAGTGATGACATGCTGCAGGAGAATACACTCTGATGGCTGCTCACTGCAGTTCCATTGCTGAGAGTCATGGTCGACTCGCACGTCGAGGGACTGATCAACGTCCCACAAGTCGCCGGCTGCACTGGCTCTTCTCCTTCGCCAAAATCCGGGATCATCTGGAGGACACACACCTCTCAATTGTCAGATCACTGCTGGATTCAAGACCTTCTGAGCTCTTCTCAGATTCTGAATACGAAAAGGGAAGTACCTGAAGAGGTGGCGGAGTGTGCAGGTTGAATCTCTTGGGCGCCGTTGAACGCGTTGCTGAACATTCATACATTGAACAGCCGTGAAGATGATTTTGCTCGAATGATACGTATTCCGCCGCCGCTGGGAGCCATTGAGCCTTTCTCCCCTGCAGCTGCTGCTGAGGCTGCACAACACTTTCTCTCCCCTCTGCAGCTTCCGTCATCGACATCAAATGAGCTTGAAACCTCCGATCCATGTGCTGCTGCTGCTGCGATGGATGTTGTCGATGCTGCTGCGACGAGGGCGGCATCGTGGTTGTGGTCGTTTGGGTATCACCGTTGATCATGGCTCCTCTGGCCAGTACGTGTTTCTCCACACCAGACTGATACAAAAGGCTGATCTCGTCGTAGCCGCTGCCTTGATGGACGCGAGGAGAAGAAGAAGAAGACTTGTGCGAGTGATTGAACCCACGATGAGTAGTAGTACTCGTCGTCCAATCTGCTTTGTTCCGGATCTGGTGCTGGAAGTGCACATTGGCAGGAGCAGGAGAAAAACGATGATCCGTGGGCTCAAAACCCATTGCCATTTGCGGCAACTGCTGCTGATGATAATGTTGATCACCGCCGTCTGCTGCTGCTGCTGAGCCTCTTGCTGCTCCTCCTCCAGGTCCCGTGGAAGAATTATTGTGAGCTGTTGCAAGGGCTGTGGACATGATGCAAGTGTGGTGCGTGGGGTAGACGAAGTTGGTGCGAGCTTTAGCACCCCGCATGGAACGCGCAGCCCAATCGTAAGCCATGGCGGCATCTTCAGCCGTGTCGAAAGTCCCCAACCACTTGCGCTCCTTGGTATTGGGATCCCTGATCTCCGCAGCGTATCTTCCCCAAGGACGTCTCCTCACTCCTCTGTACCTCCCAGGCTCACGGCTTCTCCTCATCATCATCCCCCCGGGCCCCTTCTTCGCCGCCTCCACTCCCGTCCTTCCCTTTCGTATGCAGCTCGACGCCGTTCCCACTCCCGCCCGGTTGTTATTGTTACTTTCATTGTTGCCCAACAACATTAGCTGCTGCTGCTGCTGCTGTTGCGCGAAGGCATCAATTCTTCCCACCATCGCCAGCAGCGCTGAATTTGCTTACAACTCCAATTTCCCTCGTCAAAAGCTCCAAAACCAAGTCTCTCGTCCCCAAAAAACTTAAGAATCCTATTTTATCATCATCTCCAAACCCCTCTCTCCTCCCCAAACAAAGTTATTCGCCCTCTTCACCAACAAAAATACTCAAAACCTATTTTAGCATTCTCCAATCCCCCTCCTCCCAAAACGAACTCAAAACTCTTTTACCTTTACCTTCTTTTCTCTCTAACTCTTCTTCCCCTTACATCACAACCCAATCCATCAAACTTCTCATTTCCAAATCTATCCAACTTCTCATCTCCAAGTCCCCAAGCTCGAGAAGCAAACAAAACCCTTGGATAGCTCACTAACTCCCTCACCCACCCGCTCTCTCTCTCTCTCTGTCTCTGTCTCTCAACCAAAAAAAAAAAGAAGCACACTCACACTCGCATACACACACACACATACACTAAGGAAAACAAGACTCCAAAAGACACTCCTTCACTCACAGACCAAAACAACAAACAACAGCAGCAACATTAAAATTCAAGCACCAAAAGTATACATACTCCCCAAAGAAAAATCAACTAGGTAGGTACCTACTTAGCCCGCGCCCCTCCCCCCAAGAAATTAAGAAAAAAAAAAACCCCCCAAACCCAAGTTCAAAGAACAAAGACACTAAAAAAAATTGGCAGTATATCTTCTTCAATAGGTAGCTTGTGGGAAGAGACGAATGGGGGTGTGAACGAGTGAGAGTGGGCCGCACAAAAAGAGCCAGAAACTGGTCTGTTTCAAAAGAGAGCAGCGTGGTTTGTGACGCCAAAGGGACAAAATCTTTGCTTTAAAATACAAAAAAGCTCCCCAAGTAAAACTTGGCTAAGTGAGGTGGTGGTGGTGCTTGGCTGCAGCTAAGGTACCACTCTACTTAAGCTACCCAATGACCACCGCCCTTACTACTTCTTATTAGTGGTTTTGCCTGGTGTATTTGTAGATTGGAATAAAGTGGTACCTAGTAGGGAGCGAGGGGTAGTGATGGTGTGCTTGTCAGCTTCTTTCCTATCCAGAAGATTGCTTCCTTTCAGCAGCTTTTTGGCCCTAGATGGCGCTCCCTATAATTAGCCAAAAGGGCCCTCACCCCTACCCCTCCTTCCCTTATGTCTCTCTCTCTATCTCTTTTCAATGCTTTTACTTACTTTTTCTGCTTACATTTGAAAGGAAATCCAAATTCCCATTTTTGAAATCCATGATCCTCAATCTTTTTTGAAAGAATATTCAAAATCCCTTTATGAAATCTATGATGTTCAATGTTTTTTTGGAAATAAAACTATAGAGCCAAATAACACTTACCTATTCATGCATGATCTTCAAGGGGTTACTTGCTTTGTATTCTTACATTGAAAGACATATGGTTGAATCCAGGATGATCTTCAATCTTTAACTAACTTATTTGGTGTGACATTGAAGGAATTTGGAGTCCCGCGACATTCACACAAGGGAGTCACTGCTCTAATCCTTCCGAGATGGATATGTCTTCTTCCTTACTATGATGATAACATGTGTGTTGGGTGGGAACCCAAAGAACCGGGCTTAGGAGGGCATACGGAACTAGATCATGGACTGGCCGGGATGAGACTCAAATTCTGGTTGTATTCACAGTTTTGGCTTGCATGGGACTGAGATGTGGAAGCATGTAGGTACCTTTTTGGGGGGGGGGGGGGGGGGGGAGAAGGTTGGGGGGAATAAGGAATTTTTTGATCTGTTGAAGAAGGATATGTGTACTTTTGGAACAATTGTTTGGTTTGGTGAGGATACTTATGTATATTCTGTTGTTATATATATATATATATAAGTTCCTTCATGTTGTGGGCAAAGGGTATGTGTACAAAATGACCTAGCAGAATGTCTTTTGCAAAAGAAAATTGTTCAAAATCAACCAAATGAAGTAAGATATTGTCTCATTTGTTATCAAGCTGGATTAGGGTTTGTTTTCCTCGAAATCAAGTTGGGAATGGGTAGGGGCGCATACATCCTAGAGTTCATGATATGCTGGATTGACTTTACCACACCCAGAGCTTCAGGACCCGAAAATATGCGACAAAGTCTTGTAGCAGATGAGACCATATTCAACTCTAAAAATGACAACTGAATACTAGCATTCTCTCACCTCCAAATCTAAAAAGTAATAATTCAAAAATTTGGAGATTCAAAAAGTCAAGCATTTTTCAAATATTCATGAAATATTGCTTACAATACATCAAGCTTTTAAGAGTTCAAACACACCCTCTTCAACTCCAAAAACCTAATAGAGAATCACATGACCCCACAAGGTTAAATTAGAGGTGCCACCCAATATGGTATTATCATGAAGTTGTGAAACTACAGACGACAAGGTGAATAAGATAAGACTGTACATTGTATGATGTGTGTTTCCAAATTATTCGACATGCTTTCAATTTGTGATTTTGTCATGAGTTTCCTTTCCATCACCCACAAGTGGTCACAAAGCTATTTTGTGCAACAAAGCAAATTTGCGGGCCACCTCTACAAGGTACCCATCAAAACATGGACCCATCTTGCTGCTACAGGATGGGACACCAGGTCACAACAATAGGATCACCGCTCCATGATTCACAAAAAAAGTTCAAGCTGCCCAGGGCCAGACCAGGGCATTCTTTCACTTCACTTGCCTTTAACTTTCCCCATACTACAAACAAAATGGTACACGAGAAAACATTCCACAACCACTTTGAAGCACAATTTTTTTTCTCTTGTACACCACCAATTTCCCCTTCTTGAAACACAATTTGAACTTCAGAAACATAAGCAAGCCTGTTAATGAAACTAACCTAAACTTCTACAACTATTCTGGAAGATGGGTTCATAAAAGCATCCCATTACTACTACACAAGCAAGCTACCCTTGAGAGGAGCAACTTTCTTTTCATTTTTTTTATATCATATTTGGTGAAATTTATGAAAAAAGAAAAATTAGTCGAATTTGCACTGGAAAAAATAAATCCACAATTTTCCCAATTTCTTTGTGGAAAAAAGAAACGTGCTTGAGAGATGCTGAAGAAACCATGCTCACCTAGAGGCTAAGGGCCTTCTTCTTCCTTCACTAGCCTTCTTCTTTAACATCTATTACCTTGAGGAAAAAGCAAAAGACCTAAAAAAAATGTACAAAAAAAGTGGAACATTATTTTACATATGGAATGTATGTACCTATGTATTTTGCATCACTTTACACTATTTAGCTCTACTTTACTGCCAAAATTATTTGAGAGAAGATTTTTTAATAAACTGGTTGGAAAAAAAAAGGTACCAAAAGGCTTGATCTGTATCAACTTTGTGTAATGCGACAGCTTAGACCATAATCATACTAAAGTGATCACAGATGTACCATTACTGTGTAAATATGATGGTCCATTAGAGTCTAGACTCCTCCATTGAACTTAGACAGTATCCTATCCCAATCTTTTCTTTGGTAAAGTGCACCAGTAAACCAGCCCTCACCCTTCAGCCTGAAGGGGGAACTCTCTGGTTTTTCAGTAGCTCGTATGCTCTGCATTAGATACTGTAGCTCACCTGAATTTAACTACTCTGTTTGTATTGGCACCTTACACTTGGAAGTCAGTTTTTTTTGTGTCTAAGTTTCCAAACACAATTTTCAAAATGCTCATGTGCAAAATTTCAGAGAATCTTGCCCCTTACTGTACCCCATAACCCCCCTAAATTTTTGTGGAATTTTTAAATGGGTGTGGGGGTTTGTGCAGGGGTATTCTGTAAGAACTCCCAAATGGTCTGGCTGATCAATGCAGTAATTTTCCAATCTTCCTCAATTTGCATTGGTGTCACTCCAGCTTGCATGCTCCTGGGTTTTGGGCACACCCTCCAAATACCTGGAAGTAATAATGGAAGTGGGTTTCATTAGTTACTTGGGGTTTATAAACTTCTAACTTGGTGGGTCTCTCCAGGATTTTAATAGTATAATGCTATACCTATTGGGGGTATTGTCATTAAGTTCAATTTTGGACACAACTTGATAACATAATAATGAGAGCCATATGATCAGAGCCCTGATGGGTGATTAACAGGGATAATACAAGTTATAGGTGAGCTTAGCATTCATATATACTCACTGCTAATGATTTGGATTGCACCTTTGAGCAGGCCAATTGGGTTGAGTTTGCAACTATGATAGCTTTTTCAAATAGCTTTGCAATTATTTGGATGAATTATTTGGCAACTATATGATATCATTTTCTAATACTTCATACCAATGATGAAGCTGTCAAGTATAAAAACTCAAGTAATTTTTGCTACTGCTGTTATTGTTACTGGCTCTCTTAACTTTATATTATTGTTGCAAATGTTTTTATCCTGATGCAGGCAATTGCCTACGAACAAGGTCTCTTTTCTTCTTTCAATTTCATGGTATAATTTTTCCAAAAAAAGAAAATTTATTCTAATTTTTAATTTGAAAAAAATCCAGAATTTTCCCAATTTTTTTTTTCTTGAAACAGGGACAAAATTTCTCCAAAAAAAAAAAAATCACTGGGTAAGACCACATTTTAGTAAAACACCCACCTATAAAACGGCACCTACTGGATGAACAATCAGTCAGCAGATAATTTAGAACTGGCATGCTAAAAATTCCCCAAACAAAATAAGCCAAAAGAACATGCATACTAGAAAAGTGCTGTTTTAGGCCTTTTTCTCCACAGCTATTTTTGAGGTTGGAATTTCTAAATCAAGACAATCCAGACACAATACATTCCATGGAGGACACCTTAGGCCTGAAGTTCAGGCAGGCCACACCCATTACATGAATCCCATTGGGCTTAAGCCACACAGACATTTCAGCAGTCATGTGTTCCCATGGGATAAAATCTAATTTTCAGATCTAGTGTGATGTTTGGCATGACTTTTTATATTGTGTGACTCTGCACAATTTCTAGGGCAGCACTTGGAACCAGGTAACCCCATTAGCCATTGTATAAGGATCAAAAACCTGGTGAAACATATTAAAATTATCTGTAAAGTCCCTTGGTTAGGTGGTGAGATCGGTTAGTTATGACATAATAGGGGATCAAATGTGTAACAGGATATGAAAATTCAAAAGGAAATTTTACAAAATGTGCTCTCTTTATTTTCAATGGGCTGAAGCCTAGTTGAAGCACCTCCAATTTTCAGTTATTCAGACATTTCTAAAATTTATCAAAATATTACAAAATCACGTCTTAGTCGAGCATTACTTAAGATAATCTGCATATTTTCAAAGTCTATTAAGTTTTTGCCTGGTTCGAAGAGCTCCTACTGCTTTGGCACACACTTGTGCCTCTCTCTCTCTCACAATATTAACTCCAAGTAAGTGTAATGAGTTAGTGCACGAATGATTCCTTCATGTGCATAGGCTTCAAATCTGCCTCTTCCATCCCTCCAAGGATTGACAGTTAGCTTTAGCTTATCTGTTCTTTAAGAAGAATGCAACTAAGGGAGTTGAAAGATGACTTAAGTACAAGACTTGCATCTCCTAATTCGTGGGGGATCTTAAATTACTGTAAATAATCCATACTCGTTGCAACAATAACTCGGTTGTTACCAGTCAAGCACAAGGGACACCACTGTTTTAGGTGTAAGTCCTCATGCCCCAATAAAATGCATAATGTCTGTTTTTTGGCTTACTTACTGGCACTTTTAATTAAAGGATTCATTAATTTGTTCGTTGAGGAGACTTGAATCCCTACCATGAGTTTCCCACAATATGGTTCTTTCCACACCCATTTCATCATAGCACTGTGAAAGTTGATGCCCAATTGGGATTTGAGTCGGAACATAGATGGCAAGGTAATAAGCGTCTAGTAATTAAGGAAATTGTTATACTTTACAAAAAGATGAAGTTGATAATAATTAAATTGTGGCTCACTCAACATGTATGACTAAAGGGTTTTAGAGATCCTACCTTTGTAAGCTCCACTCAAGCCTGCAAGAGAGGATATATAATGGAGGAAAAAACTTGGGAAGAGGTGGAGCAGAAGCCCTAGATCATCATCTTGAAAGTTGTTTTTATTGGGCATGTTGGGCCAAGATGTTCATGGTGAATTCTTCTATTGGGAATAGTAGGTGAGGATGTTATTGGGAAGTTGTAACCAGGTATTTTCTTTTCTTTTCAATTTGAGTTATAAAAGATTTTGTGAAAATTTCCAAAACAATTAGAAAAATTGGTCAAATTTACATTTGGAAAACCCAAAAAATTCCCAAATTTTTTGTCAAAAAAATGACAAAACATGTCCCCATAAATAAAAACTGGTTGTCACTTCAGGTTTTTGTTTTATGAGGCTGGTATAGATTAGACATGCAACTATTATCCAGGGCTGGAAGTTGCAAGAAACTTGTGGGAAAGCTTAGAATTCAAGTGAATTAGGTTTGGCCAACCTGTCTTATGGAAATTCTTGCAAGGCCTTAGTGATAATGCATGGCCGTAGTGTGGTGCAAAGTGCAAATCCATAGGAGGCCCCGAAATTTGGAGCTTTGCTAAGTGTGGAACATGGGGGTAGTAATGGACATCAATGGGGCCTGGCCCATGAGGAAATTTCTTCAGGCTGAAACTTTTCAAGTTGATGTGGGTCCATTTCGGCTGTGCATGATGTTAATAGTGATGTTACTTACATCCTTTGTTGAGAGCTTGTACAACAATCAAACTGACCTTTGAGTACTTATGTACTTACTTACTTGCAGTAATTTTGTATTATTGAGTTTTCTTCAATGTCACCTACAATTAGGTACATCCCATCAGAGAAGCAACTAAGTTACTAACCAATTCCAAAGCTCCACTGAACAAGCTTGAAAAACTTTGAGCAGTTAATTTTAATAAAAAAATTGTAGTTAGTGGCCACAGATGCAATATGCAGCTAAACATGTCACTTATGGATGATAATGCTTCCACCTAATAAGCCCAAACTGGCAAGTAATTGGCGTCTTTCTTTGCAATGGATTTTTTCATTTGTTTCCCAAAAAAAAAGAAGAAAAAACTGGCAAGTAATACATCCACAAGTGGTTTATGAGGCAAAATGACTATGAATTCTGTGGTCATCCAGAGACCATTACTTGCAAGAAGCAAGGTGGCCATTCCATGAAGGAATTGCAATTTGCTGGCCATTTCGGAATGCACTAACCAGGCATGGAATGCCAATTCACTAGCTAACACAAGGTGAGAGACAGCAAATTCATACTAATATAGATGGATGAACCTTACTGCAACTGGTGGTTTTTGTTATAATTTTGGATTAGCTCCTAACAATTCATTTCAATAAACCATTTTTACACAGTCTCAAAACAACCCTTCCATTTGGGGGCGGGGGATTTAATAATAAAGTGAGGATATGGAAAACACCAAAAGACCAATCTTCTAAACTGCCCTTCCACACCGGGGAAGGAGAAAATGCAGCTACTTGATTGCAGGAGGGGAGTGTGCACACCAGCACTCCAAGACCTACCCTACAATGGATTATGCAAAGTTGAATTTTACAATTTATTAAAAAAACCCCAAAAAAACATTCCATATTCCGTTGTGATGATTAGGAATAGAAGAAACGTTCCGTTTGGACACTAATTGGAATGTACTTTTGAAGCCCCTTTTGTCTTTTCTCCCAGAAAACACAATCCATCAACCTAAAAATTGTGAACAAAATTGTCCCCACGATTCATGCCCACCCCTGCCATTAGCCTAGGCCCTAGACAGAGAAAGAAGAAGAAAGAATCCAGATGAAGAAGGAGAAGACTCCACAAGTACTCTTCTTGAGTCTTAGAAGGAGAAGAAGAAGAAGCAAAGAAAGAACAGCCTGTTTATGTTTCTTTCCTTTCAGGCTATCTTCTTTCGAGAAACTGCACATGAAGGACGAAAGAAAGAAGGATCAGAAGCAAAGGACAAAAAAATTGGGTGAAGGAACAAGTAAGTCCTTGTGGAGGTACCTTGTACCTAGTACCTACCTCCTAGGCAATAAAGACAAGTGCAAACAAAGTACGTAGATACTAGATACGTAGCTACCTACCTAAGCAATGTTGGGAAAAGGTCCCCGTTAATCTCTTAACGGTATCGTTAGAACGGAACTGGGTGGGCATTAAAGGACACCAATAAGAGAGGGTAGTGCCGGAGAGGTGAAGGCAAGGCAAGGCAAGGCGAAGGAAGTGGGGGTGGGAAATGGGATTCGGGGTTAGGGGGGGTCCTTGGAAGAAGGTAGCCCCCAATAATACTCTCATAATTCACATGTCCTTTCACTCTTGTACTAGCTTCTCTTCTCCACTTTGGGACAAGAACTAACATTCTGAAGGCCCTTTGAAGGTGGGAGATGATGATGCTCTTTCAATTGTACACAAAGCCCATATGACCTAATATAACTATATTATTATCTTTGCGCCTGCCAAGCCCAATATATTAAGCTTCCTTCCACCAGGCTAGCTTCTTCTGAGCTCTTTTCCCATGTTTGGGAATGGAATCCCTTTTGTTTCAGTATAGAACCTTGAGAATTTTTCTAGGGTACATGGCCAGTGCCTTACCCCCATTAAAATTTCTGGCTCAACCTAGGACGGTACCTGACACTTAAGGTTCCTCAAAGGTTTTGCTTTTTTTTGTTTTTGGGAGGCATCTTACATGGAAGGTGCTTCATCTCCTCCCAAATAAAATCAGAACCATCCATGTTAAAAGCAAGTGCTACCAGCTCTTTGCACCAGGAAGGACCTCACATGGACCTATTCTCAAAATTCGAGTCCCATGCTAGGCTCCCACATTATGCTAGCCTCTCATTCCAAGAACAGCCCCCCGCCCCCTTCTCGGTCCTTACCCTACACTTAATCTATTTGCCTCTTTCTTTCTTACTCCTACCACATCATGTTGTTTCTAAAAGCATGAATGTAGTTTGTGTTCACTGTTTTGACACACATCAACCCCCATTTTGCATTGTAAAAAGTTGATGATAATCATATGTGCTAACCATTATTTTCTTAGGTCTTTTTTTGGCTTCAAGTGTGCTTTTGACATGCTTTAAAGTATCACTCTCATTCCCATGCAGATAATGGTGTATAATACAAGAGAGTGCCTTTCCCTCTTACTACAAATCATAGCATGTGCTCACATGTAAAGTGCAGTATTTTGGTATTTAAATCCTAGATGCTCTAACTTTAGTTCCCTCTTGGTTTGAAGAAGTTTACTTTTGAGAGAAAGGGGGACGAGGGGATAACAAAAAAATTGGACAATTATAGGAAGAGAAGACAGATTCATTGTGGCATCCACTCTGATGTTTTTGCTGGTCAAAACATGTGTGCCCAAATGAAACTAGGATTGCAATTTATACCACCTCAATGTCTTGCAACCACTGATGGAGATTAATTTTCTATTTGGAAAAAAGGAAGAAATTTTGTTAAGAAAAAGTGAAATACCCATGGGTTTGATTGTGATCAAATATGAGTTTCTTCATTCATAAGGCATGTTTAGGACTCAGCAAAGAAGAAGGCCAAGAGTGACTTTAAAGGGATTACATGTTCAAGAAGTTTTTGGTTGTTTTTTCCCGCCCCACTTCTTACTTTGAGAAACCATGTGGAAACTTGGATTGTGCTATAAATTTCCGGCTACAAAGAGACAAGGAACATGAGGTGTTTTTGGGTAATCATATACCTTTTTTGTTTTTGTACTCTGCTACCACTTAGAAAAATTCAAGGGCTCTTTGTGAAGAAGAAGAATCAGATTGGCTCCTCTTTTTGTAGTTGTGCACAAGTTGTTTAAGCAAAAAAAGAAAAAAAAGCAAGGAGTTATGTTACACAGTCCACTAGGTGTTTGTTGTTTTGTTTTATTTTCCCATTTCTTAAACTTGAAAGGTATAATCGGTAGAGGCCAGGAGGCAGACCCTCCAATAATCCCATAAGACCCAATGGTGTCCTCATTCTCTTTCAAGTGTAGAATAAGGGTCATTTTCATTATTAAATCAAGAGTAGAAGGTGAAAAAAAAAACTGTTATGTTAAGAGGCACAGATGTGCACGAGGGCATGCATTGAAGGCACCCATGTAGTCCTGGCATGAAGGAATTTTATTTTATTTTATTTTACTCTGTGCCCAGTGCCCAATCCAACAGCCCTTTTCATTACGTGTGTTAGCCTACCGCATGATGATCTTTCCCATTTACTACCTGGCCTGTTACAATGCCCTCCCCTTTTCTATTGTCTTTCAACTTCCCAGATCTCTGTTGCTGTAAGCAGCAGCTACTCATGACTTTGTCAGTTGATACCTGCATGTTTACTGCTGATAAGTAATCCTCATGCTCCTCCCATCCCTATAGATTCTTTCATATGATCACCACTGCCTGCCTTTGTTAGGCCCTGCCCCAGTGTTTCTTTTAAGAAATTTTGTTTTTGGCCAAAGTGGCGATCATCCTTTAGAAGATTTTGCCAAATATGGCTGTAAACCAGATATGAAGTACAAAAGTTTAATCATCCCTCTATTTTCTTTGGCTACCACACTCAAAACCAAATACAGAAATCTGATGACTTTTACTAATTTTTTCCCCTCACATTTGGTGATTAAAAACCTCCAAAATCACTTCATTTTCAAAAACAGTTGGGCAAATTTTCACCAATGAAAAATAAGGCTGCCCTGTTGCCATTAGGGGAGGGACTATTGCATCCAGCATTGGTGTTGGGCTTTACTTTAAATCGTTTGGAGTCCAGCTTCATTTGGAACTCCCATCCAATTTGACTGACAAAAATACTGCTGCTGGTGGACCTGCTCTCAGTACGGCATCTGCAGCTGGATGTGCACTCCAAACAAACGAGTATCCACACCACAACACAACTTTTGTGTGTAATTGTTGCTTGGCAAAATTCAATCTTTCATTTCCATAGGTAATACATAAGTGCTCAGAATCTACAATTTTGATCATTTTTTTACTTTCTGTTGGAGGCCCTAGAGAAGAACATGTATGATGTTTTCATTTGTACAGATCTGAAGCCCCATGTGTCTATCTTATAAGGCAGGCAGGGCCTTGTCGGCAGCATGAATTCAGCAGGTTTACCATTTTTGACTCTGGTAGATTCGGAACTTAGAAGAGACATGATAATGCAATGAGTGAACATGATTGCTCAGCACAGTGATCTTATTGAACTTGTTATAAGGTACAGCAAGAAAGGAGTCAGACCCTTTGGATCCTAACTACATTGATTCCCTTCACTCTCTCTTTCAATTAAGGGTGCATGACTCTAGTGCAACATAAACTATTGTTCACTCGCACCATCTACCTATTTGAATGTGGTGCCTGGCTTGAACTTTTTAGTTGACCCTCTCTCTCAATTGCAAATAATAGTAAGAAAACTCATTACTTTTCTTTTATTCAATTTGGACCAAGGCTATAAGAAATTCTACTTAATCCAACCCATCAGGCTAAAAAAGACCCATACTAGAATTTTGGGTTTGATAGCATGTTCCTAAAGACCGGCCCAGTTTTGCAGCCCATGCCAACCCCCCACTATGGACTAGAGGCAAGCAAGTTCTATGTCATGGAATTCCCCCCAATCTGGACAATTTTTTTGCTGCCTTTTTTTTATTGTTGAACCTTTTTTTCCATTGACCTGGAGTAAAAGGTGCACGTCATTCTAAGGTCCAAGGAACAAAATTTGTCCAAAGGAACTGCAATGCAATGTCACACAACCAGAGGGAATGGGGGATGTACAGATCAGTTAGTGGGCAAATGTCAAGTTGCAAACAAAAGAATTGCTGATAGCTGGTCAAGTTGTACACAAACTGTCAGTTGCCAATTGATATTTTTCTCCCAACCCATTGGGTTAAAGTCCTAATGTTACTCAGGATATCCAAACTGGTGTTGTGAATTAAACAGACAACCACTTGCAAGGTGGCCACAAGTTGAAATAAATTGGAATATACCTATTGGAGATACCAAAGGGGAGTATATTGACATTCACACTCAAAAGAAATCTTCTCCAATAAAAGAGGAGAAAGTTCAATTGTGGTATGAAAGCACTTGTTATTTTCAATTTAGGTGACTCAGAGCAACAATGGTGGTCATTTTTTTGGGGTAAAAATGTTTTGAAGACAAGTGTAGAAATTAAGGTGTTGCTGGTGGAATCTTGTGGGACAAGAGTTTGTGCTTGGAGGTTAAATGTGTGAAATTCAGATTGCCACCCTTGATCTAAAAGGACCCAATATATTTTGTAACCAATCTAAAGCTTGCACATTTCATTAGAAAGACAACTTGGAATTGTTTTGTGGCAAAAGATTTGCAGATCACACAAATCATTTGGACGTGTCAATGGTTTATTTAAACACCTTTGATGATGATTCAAAGCAATTCAAGTCGAATGTGTGATTATATCAAATTGTACAAACCAAACAAGAGGGTTGTTCTTGTTTGTTAATGCATTTCAAGTCTATTTCATTTCATACCACAAGTTCACACAAACTCATACGACTCATCACAGCCTAGACTTTTGACACAAGTGATCATCATTCTTTTCCCTATAAAACATGTTGTAACTCTTTGCCATGCCTACACCAAAATGACAAAAAATTGAGAGTCCTACAATTGAGAGCCTAGTCGATTTTGTCAAGTTATGATTTTTAAAATTTCAAGAACTCAATAAATTTTTGAAAATATATTCAAATTTAAGAATCTAAGGGTTTATTTTATAGCCCTTAAAAAGAATTTTCCAATGGTGTATCAAACTTTTCAATTGAACATGATTTGGTTTCATTTAAATAACAATTTGAAATTTCACTCTCAACCTTTCAAATGGTCATTTTACTCAACGTGTTATAAATTTATATTTTTAAAAATGTGAGGTGGTCACTTTCTTGCATTGTGTAACAAGATCTTTCCAACAAGTTAAAGATTAATTAATTTGACAAAGATTTGATTCTCCAAATTGCCTTATGAACATTTGAAACTTCTTAAGAATCCCAATTCTCAAAATGAGAATTCAACTTGAGAGTTCTAAAAATGTTTCCCTTTGATTCCCACACATTTCATCTTCATTATGTAAAATGTTTGCCCTTCTTTGCACTCCTTCCAAGTTTTAACATGTTGCTTAACTTATTTTAAATTGTAATCTCTCACCTTTTTTTCATATTAAGAAGAATATTTCATTATCCATCCTAAAAGTTGGTCATACACCCAAGTTAACCTTTGCAAATCATAATAAGATACATTTATGAATTAATTAACTAAGAGTGCACCCTCAGAATATCAACAAGGAATCTTGAAATTGTACTAACAAACTAATGTGGTAACCCATGATTAGTTTTAAAAATGCTGAAGTAATGTTTAAATAGTGTTTAAATGATTTTGAAACAATAAATTTAACATCAGTTATAATTTTTTAAGAAAGATTTTGGGTATTCTATACTTGCTGGATTATTTTAATATTTATGCACATGTTACATTAATATATTAAATTTTTTTGACATAAAATTATTGATTATTTATTAGATTTTAAAATTATGCATGATTTTAATTGTGTAAAATTACCATTGCTTACATTTCTTTTGGAACCTTAATTCATGGATGTACCTACTCTTCAATTGCACTAGGAGGTATAATATTTCAATTTAAGAACCTTCAACTCAAAACTAAACCTTATAAAATAAGCCTTAAACAATCATCTTCTAGTTCTAAGGTTGGATCTATCCATCCCTTTTTTTTTTGCCAAATCTTAAATAAATTTGCTTGACCTAGGGGGGTTTGCATGAACATATCTTTTCACATAGAGAACCAATGGGCCAAGTTTTTATATTCAAACAAGGACTCAACTTATATCCTAAAACTAGCCAACAATAATTTTGAAAAGCTTAAGTTTACAAAAAGATTCAATCAATTTGTAAAGTTATTAGAGATTCTTTTGTCAAAGGGTGAGAACACACTATGGTGACTCCTTTTGGGGCATTCTTCCATCCACTACTAAAGGTATATTTTGTATGAATTCCACGAAATGTAGTCCATTTAATTTGATATTAAATTTTGGTGTTTTGGTTTTAAATTTTTGATTTTCATAAAACTAATGTTACATACTATTATTTGAAAAAATAAAATAATAATAATAATGTAAAGGAAAGGAACAATGGGTATATTTCTATGTACATAATATAACAAAACTCGTTTTGTCAATTTAGACAACATTAATATTTAATTTCATTAATGATACAAATTATTTTATTTTTAAAATCTAAAAATAGACCCAACTCAAAACACTTGTCACATTCCATTTGCAAATGATTATTTATGAAAATGTCAATTTACCACATACTTATGATCAAGACCGTAAAAAAACCCATTTATGACATGAAAATTATCAAACTTTTCAAATGGTTCACAAATTTGGTTTAAATGATATGAAATGACATGTGAAATAACTATTGTAAATATCATGAAAGTTAAAAATCATTTCAATCAATTTTGGAATATATTTTCATTTTTTAGTACATCATTACATGTATTTTTTTCATGCAAATATACTCCAAGCCACCACAATATAAAGAGAAAATGATTTTTTAATTTTTTAAAAATTTTGAGTTATGTTTTACCATAGTATACAAAAACATTGTGAAAATCTCTTGTAGTTTTGACATGGTTTAGTTCAAAAATGACCACCTAGAAAAATAGTACAATGTGACATCACGAAAGGGGTCACTATAGTGTGCTTTCACCCCAAATGTGAATTGGTCACCCAAATTGTGGCACCCACCTTTAATGCACAAAGTGCAAATGAAACCTTGAACACTTTTATGGTGAAGGCAAGATGTCAAGTTTATGTTTCCCAATCATTCACATTAGCAAACTATGTTATTTTTGTATGGTTTGAAAGGAAGGCAATATAAATTACATTTTCAATCTTTGGCAAATGTTGGGCCACAAATGTTTATTCCATGTTTCTTTAGGATTTTTTTCAATATTTTTTAAATAATTGCAACTATTGTCTTGTAATAACTACTTGAATCTATTGTGACCTTATGGTGGTCTACTTTTGCCCAAAATCTCTCCACATTCATACAATTAATTCTTCTAAATTGGATACATTCCTAAAAACACTTTAGAAAATTGTTCATCCCCAATCTTTTTATCCATAATGCAAATCTCCAAAGGTTTGGGCTCCTTGTATTTAGCTCCCTAAGAGTCTTACACTATAACATCTTTTCTTTAAAGGGGTCCTACATCTAGAGGAAACTTGAGTGTGGAAGCTTTAAGATCAACTTGCTCTTGTTTCCAACAATCTTCAAGTGCTTCATTAATGGCCCCCACCATTCCTAGACAAAGAATGTTGTCAATGTTCAACATCCCACTAACTTTTCCATTTGAAGTGTTTGACAAGCCATGCATTTTGCAAGCTCATGGATGTTGAGTCAAGTTTTGGGAAGATTTCATCATGTGTTTGATAGTCTCTAATGGGTTGTTGGTTGTTCAAAAGGTATTTTCTTTCCATGGAGGGTTATTTCCTATTATGGTGCATCTACAAATGATTTCATGAGTTAGATTAAAAGGCCTTTGAATAGAAAGTAGGTCAATTGCTTATAATAAAAACTGGTTTTGGTTGCTTATGGGAGTTATGTGAAGCAACTTTAGGAGCTATGTTGAGGGGATTAGATTTGGAATTATGAACCTTTTTATTTATTTGAGTTTTTGTTTGTTGGGTAATGGTATCCAGCTTATTGTCCATATTAGGTAGGGTTTTGGACGATCAAAATGGCACTATGAAAGAATTAAAGATAATAATTTATTGCTATCAAAGATGATTTTTTTGGGGGCAAGGGAAGAAGACCTTTCTCAATGGACAAAATATACATTTTTAAAAAACATGTGCACAAAAATCTCATTATTCTTGTGCATGCATGTTCAACCTAAACACAATGTATAGATTCAAATTCAAAAAATAACAAGACAACTCTATGAATGTTATTGCAAATGAACAAGAATACAAAAGATTCAAAGTCACCTCTTTAAATAGGCTAGGTGGTTCTTGTTAATAACTAAAGTAATTACCTAACATTAATTCAAATATGAAGCATTAACTAGTAACCAAAGTAGTTACTAAACTAAGTAGGAATTAATATATTAACTAATGATTAGTTAATTAACACTTATCCAAATTCTAACTTCATGCATACAAAAGTTAGATCTATACTTAATACATGGTAACATCTATTAACAAAATAACTACAAATTCTAACTTAACATTTAAAAAGGTTATATTTGTACTTAATATACCTTAACATATGATTAACAAAATAATTACAAATTTTAACTTAACATTTAAAAAGGTCAAATCTATATTTAATATACATTAAAATCTTATTAAGGAGATAATTACAAATTATAATTTAATATGTAAAAAGGTCATATTTATACTTAATATACATTAACATATGATTAACAAAATAACTACAAATTTTAACTTAACATTTAAAAAAGTCAAATCTATATTTAATATACATTAACATCTTATTAACAAAATAGCTACACATTAATACTTATGGGCAAAAATATCCTTGGGTGGTACCACTAGGAAACACATTGCCAAAATGACAAGAAAATTAGACCCAATTTTTAAAATGAAATTCCATCTACTTATACCTTGGTTTATTTGATTGGACTAGGTGGATTATGTTTTTCCCACCTATGCACACATTCATGAAAAATAATGAACACCCAAAAACTTATAATATGCATTAACATTTTGATTTTTGAACCATTCATGACCCAATTCTTGATTTTTTTCTTTTAAATATCCTTACATTTACACGTTAGATTTTTTTTCTTGTTTAGTAAGTACATGCACAAAGGAATGATCCAAATTAATCATTAAAATAATAAAAGGTGAAAATAGTTATCATTTATGTTCTTGATATTAATGGCCCTTTAGGATTTCACAGTCTTGATTTTAAAAATTCATAACTAAATGAAATTTGATTCAATCAATTAACTATATAAAGACATCAAATAGGTTAGCATTTGAAATATTTTAAAAAATTAACGTCCAAGAAAAATTCCCAAAAATATATTCCTTTTGTGTTCCTGATAAAAAAAATCCCCCATGTTACATTCCTGAAATTTTTTCCTTATGCATTCATTTTCCACATCAAAACACATTTTTATGTAAATTTAATTAGAGTTTTGAATTCTACATGACTTGGGTAACCTTTTGATAAATAATTTGGAATGAAAAGTTTTTTTTATGCGAGCCCTATGTTGTCCTAAAGTTGGATGGGTTTCAAAAATTTGGGGTGTGATGTTCCTAATGGTACCACCCAAGGACAATTTTGCTTTTGTAAAGGTCAAATCTATGTTTAAAACATGTTAATAATTATAAATTAACACTTACAAGGTTAACAATCTTGGCCTTGATTGCCTTCCATTATGTTTTGTAAGCAAAAAGTGGCTCCTATTTTTCATCAATTGGCATGGTGTGTTTGGTGAGGGATGCATCATTGTTGTCAAAGAAGAATAACATTTGTTTCCAAAAAATGTGCAAAAGAAACATTGGGATCTAACTTTTTAAGTTGTAACGAATGTGTTGCTTGGTGGGGGACTTTGGCACCTTAGGCTCTTATATTGTTGAAAACAAATTATTTGCAATACAAATACCATTTTTTGCTTTCATTGTTCCATTTTAGCCCAAAATGGTGTGGGTGAAAACTTGCATATGTAGAATGAATGGTTCATGACCTAATGTGAACCAAATTGGTTTAGGGTTTGGGAATATAAAATCAAATTTCTATTGCTCTTAGGAAAGGAGGTGCACTCAAGACTTGTCCTCTTCCTAAACATAAAGTTCATTTATGGAAACACCCCAAAGACAACAATTTGTTTTGCATGTTTGATGTTGTTTGGTTTTTTGGGTTGTTTTAGAAATGTGATTGTTGCTACCAAAGATGAGGACATGGGAGTGAAGTTATTATGAACGGAGATGGAAGGAGGGAAGTTGTGTGGATGAAAAAGATAAAGATGAAGATAAATGGAGAAGGAAACATTGGTAATGGGGGTTTGGCATTCTAGAAGCTAAATTCTTAATGAATAATTGTTGTGATAGTAGCTTTGGAGTGAAAATGGTGTGGTGACAGTGTGGAGTTTTGGAGGATGTTGATCTTGGACTTAAAGACAAATTCTTCTTTTTTTCATTATGTTTAACAATCGTAAATAAGTTTAAAATTGAATAAAAATTGGCAATGTGGGACATAATGAGAGTGAGAATTGGAACTTAGTGGGTGCATTTGATTGGGAATGTGAAATTACACTAGAAGAAATCTTGTCCATTCCAACCATCAATTTGCAACTATTGTGTAACTAGTGTCTAATTTAACTCATTTTACAATTACACATGGAATAGTTTTATGTCATAATTGCAAATATTGTTAGTTACAATGTGAATATGATATGTATGGATATAGTTTGTAGTTATAAATGCAACTACCATTTGTGATTGTCTTGTTTTTCAATGGAACAGTAAATGAAAAATCAACAAATGTCATCCATTATATATATATTCCATTGATGGAGGAAAACTAAGTTGCTTTTACAACTAATTTAATATTTAATGCCATGATGTACCCATATGACTAAATGACATGTGGCGTATATAGTTTGTTATTTTCGTAGCCTATCAAAATATATAAATTCTAAGGTGTATTTGATGGTGGTAATTTTTTTCCATATGCATATAACTACAAAACTATGTTGTAAATTAAATTACAAGAATCAAGTGCTTTTAGAAATTTTCACTAGATAAAATTTTACCAAAAATAAAGGAAAAATTGCCAAATTGAACTATACATGGTTCAAATAGGTTCAAATATATAAAAAGGTGTTTGATTTTTATTACTTTCATATATAATATTTATGTTTTTATAGAATTTAATTTTCATTATTAATATGTACATGTGTTTTTAATTAAAATTTCATATTTCATGTTGTCATGCATGAAGTGTTTAGAATTCTACCACATATTGCAATGACACATAAAAGACGTATGAATTCAATGTGCTACCACAAATTGAAAAGGCATTCAAAAACTTGCTAAAAATGGTTAGAATGCAAATTGTACAAACCAATTATTTTATTGTAATCAATGAAGGAAGCATTTAACAATGATGAAATGAGTCCTTTAATGCCATATTGGAATTAGAATAAAAGCTACTAGTGTTTGCATTATTGATTCAATTGTAACTAACATCTACATCAATCCATGTCATCCATCCCTAAGCTACCACACAAGGCTTGAGCAACTAAGAGTGTTTCTTCTTTATTCAATTTTACTGCACCTAACAATGTCTTATTATTTTCCAAATCTAGAAATTCCAGTGAACTTCAAACCTAAACATAACACCACATATGTCAATGTAGTCATCATGTGTGTTTACAACAATTTGTCGACTTACAGGCTCTCTATGAAGGACAAACTTCCCCAATGACCATGGTTTCTTGGGCTCACTCCAAAAGAACATTATTGAACTTGTGAAGGGAAAAAAAATTTCATCAAATTCATTCAACAAATGTCAAAAATTTACAAGCAAAAAGTTAGCATCATCACATTTGTAAATGGGGTTGCCTCTATTGTGAACCCCATTCTTCACCCAACATCAACAAAATAACACAATGGGTGAAAATATGGGGCCATAATCCAATTGCAAAATCTACTTCAAGATCTCAACAAATTGGATCATTCCAAGCACATCATCTTCATTCCCTTGTGATTGCTAGAAAAAAAATGCAACACTAGAATCGTACGTAATTAACAAATTAAACTATTCATCATTCAACTTGGAAATGATTATCATATACCTTCATTTTCCTATATGTCAATGTTGTCAAACTTGGCAAAATTGAAAGGTGGATTAAATCTTCATCAATAGGTGGTCCTACAAACTTGATGAGTTCATATGGCTTCCCTCACACACTTAGCCATCTCATCAATCTCCTATATGTACGATGGGTTAGTTGCATGTATTAGGGTCAAATAACCAAATGCATTCAAAGTCAACTCTCCCATCTTCAATCCGTGCCTTCTCATCCATATATTTCATATAGTAACTAAAATATAAAAATGAATTTTAGTAGGTGGCATAAATTAATCTATACCTACTACCCATGAAGTTAAAAAATTTCTTTTAATAAAATATATGTTTGGCAACACACAACCTTCAAACATAATAATGCATATGGAATTAGGGTTTCAACAAATTGCACATTGATACACACATCAATTGATGGGAGTTTGTGACTATAAATAATTTTATTTTTAATGCAACAAACAATGCAATACATTTGTTGTGAATCAAGGATGTATGGGATCTTCAAATGACTATCTAGTTGGAAAGCCCAAAGTCAAAATCTAATTTGGCATGCCGACAACTAAAATATATCACCCATAAGTTGTATTTAATGCACCTCGATGTTTAAAACAAGTAGAGAACACACAACAAAAAACCCCAATGATGTTATCCACTACCTTATCAACAATTACCATTTGAAATTGGAAAGGTTAATTTTTAAACAACACCAAAAAAAACTTGAAATTAACGATTGAATGGAACTCACTATATTCATGGGCCCATAATTTTTATATTCATTAGCACATTTTCATGTGCAACATCTCATAGAATATAAGTTAACACAACTTTTGTAGGAATGCCTTCCAATACCTCCCCAAATATTCTTTCTTTTACATCCCAAGCTCTCCTCAACACATGTTGAAATCATGAAAGTATTTAGTCACAAATGCCAAAGTATCCTCCAATATCTAATATTCCACCATTGAACCTTTAGGCCATGCCATGGAGCAAACACAGCCCTTCAAAGACTTCATCATCCATTCCATTGGATACATCCAACTATGAACTAGCCCATAAACATCGAGTTCATTCACACCATGTCACAATAAATGCATTGCTACATCAAATAAGGATGGAAGAAACATTTTTTCTAAAAAGGAGGTGTAATTGTCACATTTTTTCATAAATTAACAATATTAAAAAGGTTCCACACTTTTACACAAACCTATCGAAAGACATGACTAAACCTCATAATGACCATCCATGGCTCCACTCCCATCAACCCCTTCAAGCACAAAGGCAAAACTTGTTGTATCAACATATGATAATCATGGGATTTCATAGAACCTAATTTTTTATATGCAACATGTTTAACTAATGAAGCCCTATAGTGTGTGGGAAGCTTCATGGACCATAATTGTGATAAAAATGTATTTAATCCATCTACTATAAGGACATATGAAGCATGGGGTTTCAATATTTTGGAGTGGTTTAGGCCATAAATGTTGTCAAACGTTTTCAACTTGCATGTCATGTTGCACTTTGATTGTATATTTTTGACATATGGTGCATGTTGCAACCCTACTTTGAGAGAGTGTGACGATGAAATTCACACTCCCAAAGTTGGGACTTGGGAGTCCTCCGGGAACTCTTGAAATTTCAAAGTTCAATTGCAAGGGTCAAAACACCTCACATTGGGGTGTTCTTTATATCATTGAAAAGCTATCGAAGTGTAGATGTCGAAAATGGCCTCACATGAGCCATTTGGACATCTACATCATAAGTTATGGCAAAAAGAAGGGTTGGGAGTCACATTGGCAAATTGACTCCCGACCACTAAAAGTCAGGAATCGACCTGACCCCAGTGCGTGTAGCTCAAGTGCAATACACCTTTGAAAAGCTCTCAAGGAGAGCTACAAGTTTTCTTTAGACCCCATCCCAATCGGAGGTTTGAGCAAAGAGTTATGACCTCGCAAAGTCCTAGGAGTCCAAACTAGGACAGTTTCGGGACTCCCCCTTGGGAGTCCTAAGACAAAAAGCCATTCGGATGTGGGTGCTACAGAGAGGCATAGAGTATACTATATGGGGGAAGGTGGTGGCTTCCCCAGAGTCCGGGCCATGGTGAGTCATGTGAGTCCAAAGTCGCCCGTGGCTTGTCCTAACATCAAGGGTGCTCCAGAAAGTGAACTAACCAACTTGTTGGTTGGTTTGATGCAAGTTTGAATAAGTAAGTAAAGCTTGTCACTCTTCCTAGTCCCATCCCAAAGCTTCAGCACGCCCCTCTACCCCTTTTAGTGCTGAGAGCTGGGAGCGTGCCCCGAGTTGTTTATAATTCCGCTGTTAAGTAACTTAAACCCAATTTGGGTCTAATTAGGAACTTTGGAGCGCGTCACGTGGTATTAGAGCTCCGATAGAGCTCGATTCACTTCTTGGGAATTTCGGATTGCACCCAAGAAAACCCATAAGCAAACATAAGAAACCACGTTGGAAGAACCTATCAAAGACCGAATAATCCCACCGGAATCAATTGGGGAGGAGGAACTAAGAACCCGAAAGGACCAAGATGAGCCCGAAAGTGAAGAGGAGCAACGGAGCTCGATCCTATTCACCCAAGAACAATTGGAAGTCCTCTTCAAAATAAATAGGCCCAATTTCAGTGAGTTGGTTGCGGTCCTCAAAGGAGGATCATCCAAAAATGCGAGATTCCAACTGGCCAAACTCGGGAACTTTGATGGTGCCCGTGACCGAAAGGTTGTGGATGCTTGGCTTATAGAAATGGAGGATTACTTACATGCCGCCAAGGTTGGACAACATTCGGCCGTGGAGCTTGCCTAGTCTTACTTGAAAGGTTATGCCGCCACATGGTGGAGGACAATGAGACAAAAAGAAGGGAAGAACCATGGTTACACTTGGGAATTTTTTAAGGAATGCGTCGAAGCCGAATTTGTTCCAAGGAATTCCGACTACATCTCGAGGTGCAAACTCCGCAACCTTGTGAATGCCACAAATGATAACTTGTGGCAATATGTGAGGGCTTAATGCAAATTCACGCTTGAAATTCAGCACATGCATGAGCTAGATTGCGTGTGCCAATTTGTGATGGGGCTTCCAACTTGGGCCAAGCGTAAGCTTGAGGAAAATTAGCCTTCCTCATTATTTGAAGCCATCATGAAAGTGGAAGGTTTTTTAGATGTGGGATGGGGTGAAAAATTCGAGTTCAAGAAGGACAACAAGTTCCTTCACAAGAAGCCATGCCATGAGGGTGAATGGAACCGAGGACAAGGAAGCCCAAGGAAGGCCTAAACACTTCTAAGGCTCGAGGTTCAAGCCCAAGGGAGATTTTGTGAAGAAAGGGGCTCCCTGCAAAGGGAGCCAACCCAAGGGAGATGTTAGTGGGAAGCTTAAAGGAGCATGTTTCAACTGCAACGAAGTGGGGCACTACTCCAAAGATTGTGCTAAGTCCAAAGCGGGGAATGGAGGCCCTTAATGCCAACCTAGCCCAAGCTAAATGCAATCGATTTATCTTCTTGAAGGGGAAGATTGCCAAGTGGGATGTGTTATGTCTTTTGGACACATGGGCTTCTCACAACTTCATAACCCGAAAAAACGCCGAAAGGATGGAGCTCCACTTAGAGGAGCTCAAGGCACCCATTGAGGTGCACTTCGCGGATGGGGTTCCCCAACCCATTACGTCACAAGCAAAGGAAGTGCCTCTTCAACTAGGAAATTGGAGAGGAAAGGTGGATTTGCTGGTTTCCACCTTGGGTGGAATGGATTGTGTTTTGGGAATGGAGTTCATCACCCAAGACAATGTGCTCATAGAAGGGCACAATAGACTAGTTATAATCCCATCCAAAAGTGGGATCGTGCGGGTGAAGGCACACGAAGTGCTTTGTGTGGGTGGACCAACATCCACTTTATGTTAAGAAAAACCTAGGAAAGAGAATGCGTGGGAGGTTATGGCATGTTATGTGTGATGCGGGTGTTGAATGAGTATGAGCCCAAGGAAGTCGCCAACTTGGTGACTTCCCCTAATTACATTAAGCAAGTCTTGGATGAATTCCCAGATGTGATGCCCGCGGAGTTGCACGAAGACTTGCCCCTGAGAAGACGAATTGATCATGTGATCGAGGTGATGTCGGGAGTGGCACCTCCCGCCAAAGCCCCATATCAAATGAGCCATGAGGAGTTGAGAGAACTTAAAGTTCAACTCGAAAAACTCCTCACGAAAGGATATATTAAACCTAATAAGTCGCCATATGGGGCACCCATCCTTTTTATTCACAAAAAGGATGGGATGTTGAGGATGTATGTGGATTATAGAGCCTTTAACAAGGTGACGGTGAAGAACCAATACCCATTATTTCGGATTGATGATCTTTTTGACTGACTCTTGTGAGCTAAAATGTTTAGTAGGATTGACCTACATTCGGCGAATTACCAAATTCGAGTTGTGGAAAGGGATGAAGAAAAAATTGTTTGTCGCACAAGGTATGGCTCATACGAATTCTTGGTGATGCCCTTTGGGCTCACCAACACACCCACCACATTTTGCACTTTCATGAATGACATTTTTTGGGAATGGCTTGATGACTTTGTTGTCGTCTACATAGACGACATTTTGATCTATAGTGGCTCTTTGGAGGAGCATGTGGAGCACCTCCGGAAGGTGTTCCAAAGATTTAGGGAAAACAAGTTGTGTGCCAAGTTCAAGAAGTGCAAATTTGCGGTGACGGAAGTGGACTTCCTTGGACATAGGATCACTCAAGAAGGTTTGAAGATGGACGATCACAAGGTGAAGGCAATTTTGGATTGGGAACCACTTAAGTCAATTTTAGCCTTGAAATCTTTCTTAGGATTGACCTCTTATTATCGCAAGTTCATCAAGAACTTTGCAAAGATGGCCGCACCCTTGACAAACCTCTTGAAAAAGTCCGCCAAAACTTATGAATGGGATGGAACATGCGATGAGGCCTTTGAGACCTTGAAAGGCATTTTGGTGAAAACATTAATGTTAAAGTTACTCGACTTCGACAAGGATTTTGAGATCCACTCCGATGCTTCCGACTTTGCAATTGGAGGAGTCCTAGTGCAAGAAGGAAGATCGGTGGCATTTGAAAGTAAGAAATTAAACGAGATAGAACGAAGGTGGCCAACACATGAAAAGGAAATGTGGGCGGTCATACATTATCTTAAGACTTGGGGCCATTACATAAGCTCCAAAGATGTGGTGGTGTGGATTGACAATGTGACCTTGAAGTACTTTGCCACCCAACCCAAGTTGTCCTCAAAACAAGTGAAATGGCAAAACACATTGGCCTTGTTCAATGTAGACATTCGACACAAGCCCGAGAAGGAAAATGTGGTGCCCAATGCGTTAAATCGAAAGCACCAACTTAAAGTGATGTATGTGGGGGAAACATAACTTTAAAAGGAAGTTTGACTAGCGAACTACCGTGACGAATTTGCCAAGGAAGTGAGACAAAACATTCAAAATGGAGCCAAGTCACACTTCTAAGTACGAAATGGACTATTGTCGTAAAAGCAAAATTGATTATATGTTCCGGAAGGGAGGATGAGGGATGTGCTCTTGAAGGAATGTCATGATGGCTTGCGGGCCATGGTAGTGCAAAGCGCACCACAACATTCCTTAAGAAATCCTATTATTAGCCCAACTTGAAAAACAATGCATAGGAGTATGTGAAAACTTGCTTGACATGCCAACAAAATTGGACACTCAACAAGAAGCAAGCGAGCTTATTACAACCTTTGCCAATTCTTGAAGGGCCGTGGGAAAGTGTGTCCAAAGATTTCATGGTAAGCTTGTCCCCATCAAGGGGTTTTGATGCCATCATGGTGGTGGATGATCGATTTATCAAGATGGCACATTTCATTCCCACCAAGGATAGTGCCACGGCCCAAGAGACGGGAAGGTTGTTCTTCACACATGTTTTCAAGCATCATGATTTCTCAAAGGACATAGTTTCGAATCGAAACCCAAAGTTCACCAGCAAGTTTTGGCGAGCCCTATGGAAGCGAATGGGGTCGGAGTTCAAGATGAGCACTTCCTTCCGCCCCCAAACCGATGGACAAACCGAAAGGGTGAATTTGGTTATCCAACAATTCTTGAGGAATTATGTGGTGGCGGATTAACAAGATTGGGTGGACCATTTGGAGTTAACTGAGTTTTGTTACAACAACTCGGAACACTTTGCAATTGGGTGCACCCCCTTTCAAATGGTGACGGGCAAATCACCAATTGTGCCCATGACTTGGGCAGCACATGGACAACCTCCGAGTGATGTAAGTGAGGAAGTGCCAATGGTCACACAACTTGATGAAAAAAGGCGGTGCCTATGGGAGTTAGCAAGGGTCGATTTAGAAAGGGCGCACAAGAGAGACAAAGATTTTTGCGAACAAATCCCGACGAGAGGTGAAATTTCAAGAAGGGGATGAAGTGTGGCTGAACATCAAGAATTTCCAATTGCCAGAGGGTTTGAGTCACAAGTTCTTGGGCCCATATGCAGGCCCCTTCAAAGTGTTGGAAAAGAAACTTTTCGACACTTACAAGTTAAAACTATTAAAAAACCTTAAAGTTCACCCCACATTTCATGTTTCTCTTTTGAAGCCGGTGGTCACCTACAATGCCTCAAGGCCTAATCGGGAGCACAACTCAAAGCCCCCATCAAATTTGGTTCATAATGAACCAGAATTTGAAGTGGAAGTCGTGCTCAAAACAAGGCAACTAAGAGGACGAGAGTGGGAATACTTAGTTAAGTGGAAAGGATACCATTTAATAGAGGCATCTTGGGTGAATGAATCCGATATGGAACATGCCCAAGAAGCCATAAAGGAATTGCACACTAGACCAGCAAAAAAAAGACGTAGAACGTGATGAGGACATCACCTTTTTTTTAGTGGGGCAAGGTGTCACATAAAATGTACCACATCAAGTTGCAAGTGAAATAAAAGTTAAAAACTTCCAAGAGATGGTATCACAAAAATAATGTATAAGTGCAAAAAAGGTTGTCAAAGTTGGCATGGGACAATTGGAACTTCCTTGCGTAGGCCCAAATTAAAATCGGATTCTTGCCTTGGGGTTAAAACAAACCTCGACCCCAAAAGAGGAGGTAAGCAAGGTGAGCTTGTGGGGACATGCACAAGCTTTAAGTGCATCCCAAAGGGTTAGTTGGTAATGGCGGCCAATGCAGGAAGTCATGACCCCGTTCGTGTACTTTAATCGTGTAGTTTGGGACTTGGATTTTGGCAAAACCCAAATGTCGTTTCTCGTACCTTGATAAGCAAACCTTTTAGTCAAGGCTTGATTGTTGTGATCGAGGCGCAAGGTTGGGAAAGGAGTCATGTCAAGTAGCTTAGGTCAATATTAGACTTGGCTTGAGTTCCTCATGAGGGGAAGGTTAAAAGAATGGCCTTTCAAATGAAGGCTTTGTCAATTAGGCTAATTTAGGTCTTTTGACGGAACAGAAGTTCAAGGTTTTTTATGAGATACCCTTGGACTTGCCAAGAAAGTGTTGGAAACTTGGGGATGCCTAAGTTAGTTTGAGGTGAAGTCATGTCGCAAAAGTCGGCACTTGATGGCCAAGGATCTAAAAGAAAGCAATTACAATTCCTAAAAGAAATTCTAAGTGTCAATGAGGAGATTGACCTTTTTTTTTAGTGGGGGAGAGTGTCACAACCCTACTTTGAGAGAATGTGAGGATGAAACTCACATTCCCAAAGTTGGGACTTGGGAGTCCTTTGGGACTCTTGAAACTTCAGAGTTTGATTGTAAGGGTCAAAACACCTCGCATTGGGGTGTTTTTTATATCATTAAAAAACTATCAAAGTGCAAATGTTGAAAATGGCCTCATATGAGCCATTTGGACATTTGCAACACAAGTTATGGCAAAAAGAAGGGTCGGGAGTCAAATTGGCAATTTGACTCCCAACCATTAAAAGTCGGGAATCGACCTGACCTCGGTGCGTGCAGTGATACACTGTTGGAAAGCTCTCGAGGAGAGTTACAAGTTTGCTTTAGGCCTCATCCCGATCAGAGGTCTAAGCAAAGAATTATGACCTTGCAAAGTTCCGAGAGTCCAAACTGGGACAATTTTGGGATTCCTCCTTGGGAGTCTTGGGACAAAAAATCATTCAGATGTGGGTGCCGTAGAGAGGCATAGAGTATACTATATGGGGGAAGGTGGTGGCTTCCCCAAAGTCCAGGCCGTGGTGAGTCATGTGAATCCAAAGTCGCCCGTGGCTTGTCCTAGCACCAAGGGTGTTCCAGAAAGTGAACTAACCAACTTGTTGGTTGGTTTGATGCAGGTTTGAATAAAGAAGTAAAGCTTGTCACTTTTCCTGGTCCCATCCCAGAGCTTCAGCACACCCCTCTACCCCTTCTAGTGCTGAGAGCTAGGTGCGTGCCCTGAGTTGCTCACAATTTCGCTGTTGAGTAACTCAGACCCAATTTGGGTCTAACTAGGAACTTGGGAGCACATCAGTACAGATAACATTCTCACATATGTTCTCAACATGCATCACAACCAAAGTGTGCCAAATTTGTAAATGTTACCATTTCACTAACAAACAAATCAACATTCAACAAGTCAATTGGTAACACCTAATTATTTACATTCAATTTTAAACTAGAAAGAACACCAAAAATTCATTTGTTTTTTGAATGTTATAGGCTAGAAAATGTGGACCCTAATTTTGATATGTCGTTCATGTAGTAGGGTAGCTTAATTACAAATGCAAGCCCCTTGTATAATAATGAACTACCATGGTCCCATTTTAATTGTAACATAGAAGACATATCACTAATAGAAAAACCCCATATTGCAACTTGTTTTAAGTGACCAAAAGTATCATTTGTATTACAATATTTCTTATAAATGAATAAATAATAGAATGATTTTTTTAAAAAAAAAATCTTGGTAATTGATTACTTATAATAACAATAATAAATTAACCTCTATCTAGCTCAAGTTAGGTATTTTATTATTATTATATATGTTATTACGTCACTTGTTATAGCTATTATGACCTATTGTAATAAAAATTTAATTTTTAATAACTACACGAATCCTTTGAAAATAATTTTAATAGTTATATAATTATTATGTTTTCTATCATACTAATATCATCATTATAATCACCACCATCATTATGTAATAAAATTATAATATTTTTAATTTAGATTTCAAATAATATAAAAGAGTAAGTTGATTACTACAAGGTAGTTAATAATAATATTAATAATAATAAATGTCATTTGTAATAATTTTGGGAAGTATAATGATGTAATTTGGATAAACTTGTAATATGGCCATTCATATACATTCAAAATATATGTTTGTAAATCCTAATATATCCAATTATACCCTTTATAATACATAAAATACACCTTTGCATTCTCATAAGGTTACATAACTAAATTGGTCACATTTGCAGCTAATAGGACATAACTTGTTATTCTTGGATGAAAACCAAATTAAATGTTGTTCACATGGAAGGATGAAGATCACAATAGTTGAAAACTAGTTGTAATGTAGTGGCAAATATGACCAACACAAAAAATAATTACAAAAATGTCCAAAGGTAATCACAAATGATTAATAATTGCATGTAATTGCAAAAAAAATGATTGCATTTTGGCCAATTTCTACTAATGTAGAAGGTTGTGTGATGTTTTATGCCACTAATCTTAGATGGATCACCTCTTGAGCTTGGTGTGTTTATAACTCCCAACCATATTTCATATTTTGCCACAAGTTTTAATGTGTCATTGGCTATTACTAGCTATGGTGTATTCCTAAGCTCTTATTTCCCATGAAAGAGAGATGGATTTTGGTTCCTTTGATATGGGTGATTTCTTCCCAACCACTAGTCAATGAGAACCTTCATACACAACCTTACCCAATTCCAAAAAATAGCAAAAGGTAACATTTAGCCCATAAGTTACACAAGCTTTGTAACCTTAATGTACATATCCAAAGACAAACCCATATGTTAGCTAGTCATGGATTGTCCACATTAAATTGTCCTTAAGGTAAAGTGTCTTTGGCCTTCAACCCTCACGACATCATATGCTAGTCCTTTCTAAATTCGAAATTGAAACTACCGACCAAAATTGATCAAATGTTCCCAAGGTTACATTTGATATCAACCTAGGTCAACTTGTCCCTTGGCATAGATTACATGGGCATTTGATACTAATTCTCACACCATACTTCTTAGCCCACAATAGGTTTCTCGAGCCCATAACTTATCATTCGTATGTCTTTGCCATTCAATGTCCTCAATTGTGTCCTACATCTCTTCTACCCAATTCACACCACAACAAAAGAAACATCACATCCCTAACCATCTAGCCTCAAAAATAATAATATTCATGGGTAGTTAATGCAATAGTGTCATTAAAATGGAATGAGTAAATCTAATTGGCATTTTGCATATGTGCACTTCATGAACAAATGTTTCAGGAACATTGTCATCTAATAATTATTCCAAATAACATCCATTGTCCTAAAACTATATATGATTGAAAGGCAAGGGATTCCCAATTTAAATGAACATCCCAATAGTTTGAAGTTGTAAACTAGTTAATGGTCCCATTAAGGCCCAACCTTGTGATGGGAAGAAAAGAAATGATAGACAACTAAACATTTAATATGTTTAACATGACAACTTGGGACACCAAAGGTTGACATGTTGATCAAAATTCTTCCACTACAAGGCAACTTGCATGGACATCCCATGTAGTCAATGTTATTACCGTTTTACAATGTATTTTGGATAATAACACAAGCCAAAAAAATGCATACAAAATGAGGTCCATGTGGAATGCCCATATCATTGACACAAACAAGCTTTTCTTTCCATTCAAATTGTTATTTAAACTAAATCATTAGCACACATAGGTTTACATATTAGTGAAAACATGCCCATTTTCCAATGGTAGTCATAGCACATGATTGAAGGTTATGGAAAACTCATTATATTGTTGTTGGTGTGCCCATGTTGAAACCCAATAAGACAATCAAATTTTTGAGTTTGATATCCATCTGCCAAAATCCAATGCACTTGAGTAGAACTACTGCTTAGCACTAGGAATTGGAACATGTAAACTTGGATATTTCCCATGGATCACAATTAAATTAATATGAACATGTAAACTTGGTTGGAAGTGTTTGAAGTAGTTGTGGGAAATTTAAACATATTTATAGTTAGTCAATACAAAGAATGAGGTTGCAAAATAGTAATGAATTAGAGCACATGTGGACCAAAAAAAAAGTAGAAAATACAAAAGGTCAACCCTTTATCAAAGTTATATCACCTCATCAAACAAGTTCATAACCCATATATTTTCCCTCAAAATCCAATAAGGACACACTTTAAGTCTTCATCACATGCATAACCTATTTCAAATGCAATAAGGTCGTTTGCTCACAACCTCACATCCACAATCAAAAGGGCTTTAGCCACAATATGCAGTTCATTTTTCCTTCACAAGCATGCCTTTCATGTTCTTGAATTGGACAAATTCTATTAGTGATTTACATTGAATATGTGCAAGGGGTTGATCTCCTTCTTGCTTATATTTCAAGATTGTCATTAACCTGGTCTAAACATCGTAGGCCAATTGCCCAACATGTATGTCTTCACCATTGGGCCAATGAGAGTGATGACATTTGTTTTGTTGACATGGAAAGCATGCCAAAAAAATACAAACAACCCCAACTCAAACTTGCAAAACATGCCTCCACATATAGAAGACTATGAGAATTAATGTTTGTGGCAACTAGATTATCTTACAACTAAGACAAGTAGGTGAATTGGTCATCTACCTACCTACCTACTACACCTACCTATTTGTTTAAACCTAACATATTTAACTTACCCTACCCACCTACCTATTATGTAGGTAGGCATGCTAAGTAGGTAGGCTAGCCTAACCTAATTTATCTTAATATATAGTTTACTAGTTAGGCCTAAGCTACATACCTATAATAGCTTAAATATTTAACACAATTAATTAGCCTATTAACTAGGCATATGTCACAACCTCATACTTGGGCTTGTGTCCAGATTGACTAAGGCATGAAAATGAGAATAATTAAAATCCAAACACCATGTAAGCACTCCCAAATGAAAAGATTTCCTCCAAGTGAAAAACATTATGGGAATGAGTCCCAAGCATTCCCAAGTGAGAAACATTTTAGGACTTGTAGTCCCATGGGAATTTCGAATCTTTGGGACAAAAATGTATGTAGCAAAACTAATCCAAATTGTGCTTCCAACATACGATTGGAAAAGGCCTTGAAATGTAAATATCAAATGTGATCTTGCATTTGCAATTCAAAAGTATGAAAGAGAGAATTTATGGCCAAAAATGGTTGGGAATCAAACTAGCAATTTGATTCTTGATCATTAAAACCCAAGAAATAAGGGTCAAATGACCTTTGAATTTAACATTTGATTTGATGTTGCAAGTGTCTCTTTGAGGGCTACAACATGTCTTTTGAAAGTTCTTTTTATCAAAATTTTGATGTAGGTTTATGAATTTACAAGGTTACAAGATTCATAATTTAGCAAAATCACAAATTTTGGGACTCCCTCCCTAGATTCATTATTTGTTACTTTGATGTAACGTCATTGGTATTCATATAGTACAATATAGGAGAAGATGTGATGGTTCATCTCCAAGTTTGGTTTGTGATATGTCTTTTGAATTTGGCTCACCTATGGTTCATTCGAACACCATTTTGGTTTGAAATGTATTAACAACTTTCTATCTTGGTTTGTGAAAGTTGATCTCACATTGAACTCTAGTTTGTGCATTCATCATAATTCCATCTTGAAGTTTGCATCGAGTTGTGTTCTTTTTTGGGAACTAGGGATTGTCTGACCTTGAGTTTAAATTCCATTATAAACTTGCGAATTGATTGGTTTATTTACCTCCAATACCACTTGACAAGCCTAGGGTGTGTAAGCATAAGCTACTTACCTAGCTTAACATAGATAATAAGTTAAGATAATTATGTTCAAGCCTAATAGTTATCCTAGGTTAAGTAGATAACTTAAGCCTAGTAATTATCCTAGGTTAGGTAGATAGGATATATAAATAACATTTGAATAATCCTTAGTTATTTTGATAGACATCTTTTTCCTTTTTTATTAGATGTTCAAATTGACACTTGATAAAAAAAGGTCGCTCTTGTGAAAAAATAAGTACACATGTTTTTCATGTTGCATGTTTTTTGAATGGACATTCCCTAGATAATCAATGTAGACTTTTTAATCAAGGTGAACCTTGTGAAAAGACATGATTTCTTGTAATGAAATTAGTGTATGTTTTACTTATATTTTCACTAGTTAATTTATGTTGAATCTTGATTTTGGGCAGTGATTTTTTTCAACAATTGTTATATTAAAAAATTGTTCCCCCATAAAAGATTTATTTTGATTTATTACAAAATAACTTTCATGGTTTGCATTCTTAAAACTAAACATCCTTGGACTAAAAAGATGGAGTTTTCCAATTTTCAAAATTAGATTTCATTTTGGTTTTGAAAAAAAATTATAATTTGACCAAACCTTAATTTAAGGTGACTTTAATTAACAACTACACATGAACTGATATAATTTAGTGGCAAATCAATTTAACCTATTTGACTAAGCTTTGACCATTTTGATTAACCATTTATATTTTTGACTCTTTTGACTAGAGGTTTAGTTTGATTAGTAATCAAAAGGTCACTTAAGTATCAAGGTTACTGGTCAAAAGTAAGCGGTGTTTTCCATACCTTTGGCCTCCAATCAAGTTGTACCTCTTCACTAGTTAATATGGACATTTCAATCAAGTTGAATATATTGAAAGAATGTGATTTCTCGTAGTGAATTGGGTTTAATTCACTTTTAGAACCCTATAGTGAAGTTAGCTAGTGGAATTATTTTGAGGAAGTGGTTTTTAAGGTAAATATATTAGGTTGATTAAAGATTTGTGATTCATATTTGGTTTGTAGCCAAATTTGCTAAATCTTTATAAGGTTAATAACCATTTAAATAAATCTTCCTATGAATGATTGCCATTTAGGCTACATTAAAAAATTCCTAAAAAAGCAACAATGTCCATAACAACTCATCCCCATTTGTTATGGGGCACGGTGAATTTATGAAATTTCTAGTGTACTAAATTTGTTCAAATTCAAAAACCCATAAAACACTTGTGCATTACAATAGGGTTAGGATTTGAACCCTAGTGATAAAGGGGGGGGGATAGGGTGTAAGGGTGTGCAAAGTAATAAAACCACACACAATAGAAACTTGCTTATGACCCAATTCTAAAAGTGAATTGGGTTTAATTCACTGCATTGAATAGGCAAGCTTTGCAACACATAGTCTCTTGTAACATCTGCTGAAGCTATGGGGTACAATGAAAGAATACATGAGAACTATAGGAATAACAGAATGAACATGTGGCAAAGCATATGGGATGACAAGATCAAGGAACAAGTGGAGAACAAGTTGAGGAAGAAAACCCACTAAACCCAAAAAAATCTTGAAGGTCTCCTGGCACTCCCGCACCCTTCCCAAAAGCCCCCACACTAAAAGAAGAAAAATTGAGCCTGTTTAACTCATTTCTTAGCTATGTTGAGCATCATTTTTTGCCGAGGATAATGCCAGGGCAATATTATTTGAATCCATAGTGTTTTGTAGTGTTGTTTTCTCTGGACCTCCGCCTACACTCTACTTCCCACAATTAAGGCCATTGAACTGACTACATTCTCAATAGTTCAAGGTGGTTAGATTTGAAAAGGTTTGGAGGTCTTCGGGATGTGTGGGGTTTATGAAGCTTCAAGGACACTTTAATTTGTGTGATTCTACATAGCAAGCTATGGTCCAGATCCTTCCACCCAATTGCAAGTATCATGTTATTTGTACATAGTAAATTTTTATTCAGACATTGCAAAGCCCCACACCTTTGTTTTTTCCATCATTGTAAGGAGATATGAAGCTTTCAACTGTACACTTGGCGCCTGTGAGGGAAGAAAAACCCAAACTTTTGTGTATATAGGGTCACTGTTCCCCCAAGTGTAAGGAAAAGCAAGAGAGAGTAAGCTCTAAAGGTTAGTGAGTAGAATCAAAACAGAGCAAAAGCAAAGAGCATCTAGACTTTTCGAAGTTGCAGGGGCTATGGATTGTAGAAGCTGAAACATGCAACCCTACCAAATGCATACTTTGTGCTGCTGCTTTTGTTTTCCTGGTACCAGTGCAACCCCCCCCCCCCACAAAAGGGGGAGGGGGGGCGGCATTGGAGTGTTGTGCAGAATGAAAAGCTGGGAAGATGGAGGTGCATGACTTACTGCACTATCACCAGTAGTTGCCACACTCTGAACTCATGTGCTACAGAGCTGAAAATCACACAGGAAAACACAAACAGTCTGTTACAATACTGTTCGAAGACTACAGTGTGCACATTATAAGAGGTCATGTCCGGACCGCCCATTTGCGTTGTTCTGTGTAAGAAGCCCAACAGTCCTACCTTCTAAGACAGCCCTTCAAGAGGTCATGTGTGGACCACCCATTTCCTTTCTTCCTTGCAAAAGAAGCCTAATAGTCCTAACTTCTAAGACGGACCTTCTAGCACAGAGAGTGATGACAAACTGGGTCCCAATCACACCTTGTTAGCCACACATGACATTATGGATTTTGGTGCAAAAACTAGTTTGGTCCACTGTTTTTTTTAAAATTACACATTTGGGTCCTCTGTTTTGGATTTTGTCCCCTATTTGACCCAAACTGACCATTCTCGTCCCCACTTAAGAGGACTTTAAGATAACTTTACTGAATTATTTCTCTTTTTCATGGATCATCCTGGCTTCTCCAGGAAGAGAAAGTTTGCAAGGTCACTGTTGCTAACACACCCACAAACACATGAGAGCACCTTGTTCTTCTAAAAGGGAATAACCAAAAAGAAAGGCAGATCAATGCATAAATTTGGAGTTCACTTTGCCGTTTTAGAATGTCAGCATGCAGAACCCCCTTACCTATTGCTGACTTTACTTTGTTGTTGCAGGTGGATCCTTGTGGGGCCAATCACCTTGTGTCCTAGTGAACAATATTACACATAGAAGTCATCTTGCTGACGAGCAAACTTTTTCAGTGGGGGCCAAATACTCTGATGATGTATTGGGGCTTATCAATAACCCCTATTATGGGTTCACTCACATTCCTCTCTCTGTTTAGTGCAACTAAAAAAAACCATTGCTAATTCTTTGTTCACTATCTTGCACATGTATGTATATAGCTTTCTCACAATCCTAAACCCTAAATCCAAATCTGGAAGCAAATAGTTCATCCTCTGATCAGGTGTTAACCAATGTTGTTCCTGTATTAGAATCTGCTAAATACCCGCAAGTATATATCAATGTTGGGCAGGCAGTTCTTAGAATGAGGGACAGATACTCACTGGTTATCAACCCCCATCCATAGCCACATACTGATTGGTTTTGTTATATGATTGTGGTTCTCAAAATGTTAGAAAGCCAATGCACCGGCCAAAGAACCCATTCTTTCACGAAAACCAGCAATTGTTGGGGGGTTTTGAAATAACCTGAACCAGTGGTTCTCCAATTTTGAAATATTGCAAAGAATCTGAACTGGTGGTTCCTTAGAAATCGAAGAACCACCCAAGACTGATACATACCCACTTACTCACATGCAGGTAGAAACAACCAGTTTTGGTATAGAAACTTGGTTCTCAAAAAACTGATAATTTTAAAAGATCAAACTTTCTATCCGCTGGTTCTTTCAAGAAAACTGCTTATTGTGTGATGTTACTGAAATGACTGCAACCAGCAGTTCTCAAATTCTGATTTTTTCTCAAAAAACTGGAACTAGCAGTTCTTTGGTTCTGAAAATTTTAAAGAACCAGAATCACTGGTTGTTTAAAAATCAAATAATCGCACAACACTGGTGTTAACCTTACTTGTTTAGAGGGGCTTGTTCTTTGGTGCAGCGTCTTTTCACCCACAAGCAGCATTACCGTACTAATGTGTCCATGATAAGCTACGTATTTGGGAGAGTGTGCATTCATGTATTAGGACCCATAACATCTACTATATACTTTGAACATTTTTTTTCTAAAGTCAATATTGGAACAGGGATGGTGACCTGAGTCCACTTTATCAAAGTTTGTTTCTGTACAAACTGTTTTCTACTGGTAAAGTTTTGCTTCCCCCCAGCCCTGGGCTTTTAAAGTTTAGTATACATGATATTGTGAGACCACTCAACTTTTACAAGTTGCAAGAAAAATATATTTGAGCTAACTTAGGGTATGTTCTTTACCACCATCACTTCAATGGGTATATTGTACGGAGTTAGAATCTTTTTTACTTTGATGGGTCCGCATTGTGGAGTGGGAATTATTTGTTGCCTTACACTCCCGACAGTGTTGTCATGGACATGTGATTAACCTATGCCTGATTTACAGGCCTAATTTACAGCTAGCAGCCCAGCTTGTCATCTTCTGGGAAATGTATAACTGGGTGGTTTTTTTGTGGTGAGTCGCCTTACGTGAGCTATGTTGGTGTGTCAACTAGCTCCACAAATATTGTGAATGAAAATCAAACTTTGGCCTGTGTGATCTATGTGTTGTGGGGCCCTCTCTCTCTCTCTTTCCTTTTTTCCCCAAAGAAGAGGTTCAAACCCCGAGATCCATTAGATTAGATCACCCCACAACATGGATCATACACTTCATTGGAAGGTTAGAAGTCAGGCGGAACCTACTATAATATGGGTGCTATGACGCCATGCAAGTAAGCATTACTTTGAACTGATCCTCTCATGAATTGAGACACCTACCGTACAATAACACCGACGAGTTCCCAACCCATCTTTGCTCAGACCAGTGCAAGGATGCAAAATGATTGCTCAACAATAACCCTAATGGTGCCACACCTCCAAAACCATTGCTCTACATGTAAGAGTTAAGACTGGAACTTGTAGTTTGCTTACTGCTGTACAGCAAAGGACAAGGTGACTTTGATTAAACTAATACTGATCCCACAGCTCCTAACTCAGCTGCAAGTAGATTACAGTGACTACCTGCAGGTTGGGGACAAGTAGTGGGCTTGTTCATTTGACTTAGTAATAAGTTGAGTACTAGTTGATGGGTTGCTTATCCTTTTGTCCTGGGGCTTGATCCATGAACCAAAAGCTTTGCTGATTGTTGGGCTGGGCATGCAAAATTTTCCCTTAATTCTTCCATATTCTGAAGTTTTTGCACATGAGTTTCAAATTAAGAACAACATAACTAAGATATCCACAAAAGGAAGAAGACTGAGGGTCAAGAGCAGTTCTCATTAAGGGGGGTGAGTTCAAGGTGAGATCTACACTTGATAGCGAAAAAAATAAAAAAATGATAATAAAAATGATTTGAAACTCCTTTTTTCCCCAAAGTTGGTGATGAAATGAGTTTAAATTTCCCTTTCATTTTTGCTGTCATTGTAACAAATGTTGTGCAATAAATTTCTTTTCATGAAAAAAATGTTGCTCTTCATCTTGCTTTATGAGAAAATTGCTCCTCTTTTGCTTTGAGGCCACTTTCTTTTGTAGATAATCAACATTCAAGGATGAAAAAAAAACAATGAAAAAAAGGCACAAAGACATTATTATTTTAAGGATAACTTTAATTCTATTAGAATTTTAAAAAATCACCCAAAATAATTCTAACAAGGAAGTTTCATCTATTGAGGAACGAAGTTGAGTTTATTACCACAAATTGAATGGAATTAATTAATTTTATCCTTGCTCTCCAACATCCTTGATATTTTGGAATGTACCTCTTTTCATGGCTCCTATTTCAACCTACATAAGGGAACTTGAAAGGTGTGTAACTTGATGTGTAATTTGTTGTAATTACACAATTACTTAGGTAATTGTTTAAAGAGGGTAAGTTGAGTGATAGGATTCCATAATTTGGTCATGGTGCATTGACTTATGTGGAAGTCATGTGCACCATGTGATATTGTTTTCTTGTGATTAATTATGAAATCACATGGGGAACCATGTGATTATGTTCCCTTGTGATTAATTGTGGAATCACATGGGGAACCATGTGATTATGTTCCCTTGTGATTAATTGTGGAATCACATGGGAGACTATGTGATTTTGTTTCCTTTTGATTATTTGAGGAACCATGTGGTGAATAAGCTTTAGGAAGTTTCTTGACTAGTTTCCTTTTGGTTAATATATAAGGGGGTGTTTGTGACCTTGAAAAACACCTTCACCAGTACAAAGTTATGGTATGAATGCAAAGTTTGTGAAAATTGAAGTTTTGGTTTTGAAAGGCTTTTGGTTTTGAATGGTTTTGGTGTTGTTTGTGTTTAGTTCATGGTAGGAGATTGGTGAGGCTTGCATAGAAAATAGAAGGGTGAAAGAATAATTTTGTAACCAAGAACATAGATTTCAAGCTATGTAATAATTATACATAGTTTCGGTCCTAAACCCATCTGTGTTGTACATCTTTTTGGTTTCGTAACCGGCACCCGAGTCTATGTTAATTGTGTTGTGAAATTGTGTTGTTGAATTGTGTTGTGCAATTTAATTGTGTTGTGGAATTGTGTTGTGCAATTTAATTATGTTGTGCACTTTAATTGTGTTGTTGAAATGTGTTGTGCAATTTAATTGTGTTATGGAATCGTGTTATTGAATTGTGTTGTGCAATTT
>Ga0116231_10000491_pt1 | contig 69162 bp, 42 predicted proteins | sample S1TSphgellanicum_2_FD_89695 | JGI IMG/M metagenome (GOLD analysis project Ga0116231, IMG submission 89695) | Host-associated microbial communities from peat moss isolated from Minnesota, USA - S1T2_Fd - Sphagnum magellanicum MG | ecosystem: Host-associated > Plants > Peat moss > Unclassified...
GGCCCCGCCCCCGAGAAAAATTAGATTAATATCATGAGGCTCGATGAGCCTCGTATCAGATATTAAACTGATAAGAACAGATACTACACTTGATCTTAGCCAAAAGGCCGAGAAAGGTATGAATTCAAGGTTGTATCCAGGGGGTTTATATACTATGCTGCTAAAATTCTTCTGGTAATGAATATGGGATGAATACGAGCGTGTGTTTTCCGGTTTGTTCCTTCGCTTTTGCATGTGTTTTCTGGCACGTAGTGTGATACGATTCTAGCTAAGGTCGCGCGATCCCGCATTACTGTCTGAATAGTTGCAGAATCACTGGTTTCCAAAGACGCCCAATAACCTCAAGAATTTGCCAAAACATGTTTGGCTTTGGCTTCAGGTAATGAGTTTTCCTCGTGCATTTATCACACTTTGCACTAGGACAATTCCAAGTGTTGCGATGAAAGGATGCACAAATCATCAGGTAAATATCACTGGACATAGTACCTCGGTACAAATTGTGCAAGTCTCACCTTCACATGGTTATTGCGATTATGTTTGCAGTCTATCAAGCTGTTGTCATGGAGATCTTCATAGACACATTGTGGTTGCAGCTATAGATCTTCATAAGCACACAAGCACATTATTCTATGCTTTCCTTTTAGGTTTGTGTGCATGGTGTTTTCAGGCAGGAAACATTGAGGCTACAACTACAGTATACTGGAGGCCACAAAAAGCTTTAAGGGACCCCTCATCTTTTTGTGAGAGATACTGGCCTCCAAGAATTGAGTTGATTAAACAAACATAAGTATGCCATGGCAGTGACATGAGGAATTAGGATTGTTTGGGGATGTGATGATTGTACTGACACCAGGCAATTTAAGTTTGAGCAGCACTTGGTGTGCCTTCTTGTGGAGGGTTTGTATGTTGCAGCTTTCATACTGTTGCTCATGTGCTCCATAATGACTTTCTATAGGGGATGGTGAGGAAATCTTGGTTCTGTGCCATACCATGCATACAAAATGGTGTGTCAAAAGTAAAGGTTGAAACAGAAGGTGCGAGTAAGTCTTAGCAGAGGCAAGTGTTAGTTCAACTGTACTAGTTTAGTTAGAAATAATGACACCAATAAATTGAACATTATAGCAATTTGATTTGTGAATGTAAGCTTGCCATTTTGACTCTTGCTAAGACCCCAAGTCAGGATTGTATGGACACCTTGACAGTAGTTAAAACTAGGTTGCCTCTAAGAAGTCAAGGGAGCCACAATCTACAAACTTGGCTTTTAGCTGCTGGTGAAGTTTTATCTGAACCTTCTTTCAGATACAAGGAAGGCCAAATTTGTAACTCTTCTTACTTGTGGTGTGCATTCAGATTCAGCTTACATCCTGGACCCACCCTTGCCCAGTATTTCTGATCATGCCTGCAAATAATTCTGACCTGAGTGAAGATGTCCTTTGCAACATTGAATCTCGAGGCCTTCTCAGCAAGTACAACTCCAATTGCACATGTTGTTTGGTTTTTGCACTAACACCTCAACTCACATCTCAACATGTCAGATAATTAGGTGAAATTGCAGAGTATTACACATATCTTAGACAATTTTATCTTATGAACCAAGAACTGTTATGTTTGACTCACAGGAACCCTACAATAAATTTCTGAGTATACTCCAGGCCAAAGACAAAAAAATAGACAGTGACCACTGAAGGACCATTATACATCTAGCAACAGTAACCAAGAAATCAATAACATGAGAACAGTTGTAGACCTTTTGATACAAATTCTCTAGCCATCTCCAAATGAGTGGTTTCCAGTGTTGGGTCCATCTTCTCTCCTCATATGACAGCATTGGTAATTCCAATTCCCCTTCATACGAAATAACTGATTTGAGAATCCAAAACAGTAGCTTCATTCTAAAAACGATTGCAAAGCCATGTAAAATTATAGGCAACCAGATGAACACTACCACTCTGTTCTACCAAAACCTCTGGAACTGTGTACTTGTGAAGGTGGTTTGGCAACCTAAACTTTTTGGCCATGGCTTGTGTGCAGGAAGCCTACAGATGCATTACTTAGGTTTCTTCTAGTATTACTTCACCTGCTCGCCAGACTTGGACAGTTTTCATGTTCCCTGCTTAGCACTCGGGAGTCATGTGATGTGCAGGATGTTGAAAGATTAAAATTGATGAAGAAAATGGCTCTTAACATTTGTTAGAATGAGTTTGCGTGTGCCAACATACAGATGTTCACCATGGATGGACAAAGAGCACTCTCCAGTTACAAGTTGGGATCACAGGTTGCTTCCAAGGACTGCAATCAGGACTGGAGACTTGTTGATCACATGGGCTTCACGGCCAGTTTGTTTTGTTATTTGATTGTGCTTCCTCAAGTTCAACTCGTGGAATACCTGTAGTGTGTATCTTATAATTCAATACACAATTTTCCATTGCGACTCCTAGTAGATTGAAGGCGTGTCAAAGTGTGGTTTTGAACTGACACCTAGTTATCATGCAAAAACAAGGCTACCCTGTGTTTCTCGGGCTGATGAGATGTTGGAGTTATTGTCAAATTTCAATGGAATGTGGAAACACCCTTGGTGGCTCATATGGTTCTGGTCATTTTTAGTTCTGGAAAACTGGAAAAAAAAGGAAAAGGGTTAAAAGATGTGTCTCAGGCTAGGTCTAGTTGGAAATTTATTTGGCATAGTCCTAGTGTGGGATGAAAGGAGGTTAACTAAAAATCCATTGGGATGAAGATCTAATGAATTGGCAGAGTAGGCGGATGGTGCAAAAAATGATAGAAGATGGGTTAGTTGATAAAATTGTTTCTGGTTTTGTGGATATGGGAGTGTTCGTGTTGTCTGTTGCAGGTTATTTCTATCAGATGTTTGTTGGTGTGCGCTTGCTTTGTGAAAGTCCTGAACTATGGGTGTGATGAATTCTGTTTGTTATTCTTCAATGGTTTTGGAAATGGCAGGCTCTGCAAAGGCAAATGAGGATGGACTTGCGGAGAAGATGGTGGATGCCAAGATAAAAGAAGAAGGGATTCCGGAAGCTAAGCTCTCTTTCCTTTGGTGTTCTTAGTGGATTGTGTGTGATGATAGTAGAAAGAAGTAGATAGGAATAAAAGTCTATAGTGCTTGTGAAGTAAATGTTGATGGGAAGAATGCCCTCAACCTTTGTTCTAGAAGATATTCCAATTCTAAGTGTTATTCCACTACGTACTTGAGTGGGAATGTTTGAAGCATGATAGAATGGCATGAATGAACAAATAAGTAAAGCTGTTGGAATTGATGAAATTCTGTAGGGGACAATGCTGGCCAGTCTGAGGGAACATCAATCCGTGGGGATTCAATTGGGGTCTTGTTCAGAAAGTTGAGACCCTTATCTTAGGAACTCTGGGGATTATGGTGTCTGAATCTTGTCAAAAAAAATCTGTGTTGTTATGGGATATTGTTTTTCTCTCTTTAATTTCCAAGTGAATTAATGTAGGGAGAGTATTTGTGGGTATTCAGTTGGGGTGTTGTTCAGAAAGTTCAAACCCTTGTCCAGGGAACTTCAGGGAATGCGGTGTAGTTGGGAATATCGTCTCTTCTTTGCTAAATTTCTGAGTGACTTGTTGAAAGTGCATCTATGAGGTTGTTGTTGAGGATTTGATTAAGTGTAAGACCAAGATGACCAATTGAGAGAGTCTGGAAAGATTTGATCCAACAATCTCTACAAAACATCATTAGGTAGAAGATAGGTTCAACAAAAAAAACAAGATTCATAGCCAGTCAGCAGAGATGAATCACAACAGATGTTATGTTCGGGGAAAGGTTAGGTGGTAGAAGTGATCGGAAGATTGAAGAAGCAAAACTGTAATGTATGGACCTATGAATCTATTGTGAAAAAATGACAACTGCTTGAATAGCATGTTTGAGGTTTTAGGTTGCCTCCTTTTTTGTCACACTCAGAACCCAAGTTTAAAAAGATTGTAATGTAAACAAGGCAACTGAGTTGTTCACTTCCTGGCTAGCTCACAATTGCTGAAGTAACTATTAATCAAAAGACGCAAGGCTCAAACGAGTGTTGTGTTGGTACCCAGATGCAAGTGTTAAAACCGATGATTTTGGATCTAGGTATCAAGAACCTGACCCGATCTAAGTATAAAGACCTTGACATAGATCTTTATTTGTGAATTGTTCATCACGGTAGAACCTGGGTAAAATTGGAACCTTTTACTTGTCGGTTTTAGGTCAAAGAAATTTTTGAGGACCTGCTCAAGTTTGAGTGTCTTAGATGAGTACTATTAGAGTTTAAGGTTTTTCTTATCACATTGAATAAAAAAAAAATTTCAAGTATGATCAGAGTATGTCAAGATTTTGAGGTATAGATCAAAGTTTTTATATTATTTTACATTCTAAACATACCTTGCATTAGGTATGCTCATATATAATCTGTAATTCAATGTCTTTTTTAAAGTTTTGTGACAATCTAAAATGCGTAGGAAAGCTATATGATGAATTCCATGTCAAGTTGAATCAGAAGAAAACTTTTAAAATCATGATGCTATGTTCTACTTGAAACTGTATTATTCAGTTCAACACTCCTAAACCTTATATCCAATAATTGTCATGAATTGAGAAAAATCAATTGAGCTGTATTTGAAGGTTCTGAAAAAAAAGAAGAAAAAGTTATAAAATATATTATACTCGGGACCGTATATTCTTTTCAAAACCAATACCTGCACAACACTGGTTCGATTTCCAACCTGGTTAGTTTTCTGGGTTTGCCACAAATTCGGAGTTTTCTGCACTGCAGAGTTGGCGCTCCTGGCTGCTCCTCACATGCTTGTTTCGTCATGGCTGCAAGCTCCAAAGCGATTGCTTTCTCTTCTGTTGATGTTTCCAACTCTTGTGTAAGGATCCAGTGACTCTTGAAGAAGAAGAAGAAGAAGAAGAAGAAAGAAAGTCGGTTTTTAGGGATTTCGGTTTAAGACGAAAAAGGGTGCGAGGAAGAAGATGGAAGGAGCGGGGGGAATGTGCAGGAGGAGGATTGGGTGATAGCTACTGGAGGAAGGAGGAAGAAATTTTACGGTTTTTGGTTTTTGGGGTGGGGTTTTTGGGGTGGGCGAGAAGAAGAAGAGGGTGCGAGAAAGATGGAGGGAGCCGGGGGGACCACGAGGATGGGAAGCAGGTCGTCAACCAGGCACGGACCAGCTTCAGTTTTTCAAGGAAAAGTGAGGCGATGGCGGAAATCGTGGACGCAAGTTGCATCTCCGTCTCCCTCCGCCTCCGGCTCTCGAATTCTTCTGTACAAGTGGGTTCCCCTTGCGCCACCGGCCAATGCCAATGGTATGTCCTTCGTCTCGCCAGAGTTGAAACCACAGCTCTGTTGGTTAGGTTTGATGGCTACATTCAAGTGGCTTTAGATGCAGCTCTCTCTCTGTCTCTCTCGCTGTCTCTCTGTCTCTTTGTGGGTGTTTGCTTGATGTTATCCATACTAGTCAAGTGAACTCAGATGGTGGTTCACCGGCTGTACCAGGCATCCCAAGTATAGGGGAATAGAATGTCCAAGTTAGGGTTGTTTGCAGACACAGCATGACTCATCATGTTTTCCTGTTGCAGCAGAGGAGATAAGCTTCTTATAGAGTTTCTGTTGTGAATTCCTTGTCCAGGAGGCAAGGAGGTGACTGCAGAGGAAACAACACCACCAAAAGTTCTGCGGTTCTTGCCTGTAGGTTCTTCATTTGCCATATCTCTCTTTGTGCTTTGGGCTGAGTATCTCTGAGCAAGCATGTCTACTCTGAGCAATGCTTTTGTTATGAGAGCTTTGGAAGGTGTTAAGCTTGTATTTTTGGAAACCTCTCACATTTTATGACAATTTGTTTTCTTGAGGTTATTTGATCTTGCAGTGCTGTTGTGTGTGATCCAGGTAGTAGTAGTGCAAGCTCAGAGAAAAAAAGAAGAGGAGAGGAAAGCAGCTGAGGAAGCTGAAGCTCTTAACCAAGAAGAGAATGAGCAACCACAAGCCATGGATACTACTGATGGTTCACTGCATGAAGACATCCCAACTAATCCTTCAGAGGTGGAATTTGAGGCTTTTTCTATCTGTTTGGAAGTGTACATTTCTGTGCCTTCTAATGTGATGTTCAGTTTTGTAGTTTTTTTTCCTTACTTTGTCTCAAATGATCTTCTTACTTGCAACACCTTTCTTAACCCCTGGGATGTACCAGTGAGGTTTCTTGTAAATCAATTTGACAGTGATTCTTCTAATCCTGAGGAGCAAATGGCATGCATGCTGACTAACTTATCATGATAGATTGTGATCTTCTTGTTAATCTCCTATTATTGATGTGACTACAAGTCCTGCAAATGGCTCTCACTGATGCATTCACTTACGGCTCTGTAGGAGTTGAATGCAGCAAATGACCACACAGAGCTAGGCACTGAGAGTTTGAACGATGAAAGCATACCAAATTCCAAAGGAAATGGTCTGTTGTTAGATGCTTCAAAGGAGGGACAAGCGGGTGAAACGGTAAAGTGTTCGAGCCAGAGAAGTGTGAATACCTCTGTTTGATTTCGGCTTATACCCAACATGCTGCTGGTAGACATGCAGTTCTGTGGCAGTTTGCTCTACAGCACAGTAAAGTTATAAATTGCAAGGGACATGAGCAGCAGGATGATTAAAGATTTCTCCCATTGGAATTTTTCAATAACTGTGACACCTTTGGTTGTGTGTAGGAGGAGAATCTGGACCAGCTAGGCCTGGAGAGTGCCCAGACAGAATTGGGTGCATCTTAAAGTCTTGAAAGAGTGTTGTCCTGGCAATTTCAATTCTTTTTTCTTGGTAGCTATGCACTTATTAGAGTTAAAACAGTTTTTGTACACTTCTAGACCACTTCACCTCAAAGAACACATTTATTATTGCCCATGTAAGTCTGGACATCAGCCTTCATTCTTTGGTGAATTTTCTAAACCTCATAGAGTCGTACACTATGACTTTGGAACTGAGATGAATTCAAAGTGAAAACCTTGCAGAAACGACATTACATAGCTCCAAGTGATATGGAGCTGCAGATCAATGCTTTCTTCAGATGGCTTGATTTTAGAATTCCTTTCAGAGGACACAACACAAATGTGGTTCATTTTTCTCTTTTATGTGTCAATCATCAGAACTTGACCATAGTTTGGTGAAATCTATTTTGGTAAAATTGTTGACCATAAGCCTGCTTATGTGTGGAGTTTTTCTTTTGGCATTATGTCAACACCTGTCATATCTGCATTTTTAATTGTTGTCAGAGTGCTGTACTTGAGGACCTTGGTATCTTCCATTCTCATTGTCTTTGTTCAGGTGGTATGTACTGGTATTGGGAACTATTATACCATCCTAACTCAGCAATAGGTTGTAGTGAGAACATGATGCTGATTTATAACTTACTGGATTACTTGCCAACTAAGAGCAGACAGAGTGAGTGCAAGCTTTAGAAATCAAAAACCTGCAATTGCAGTTCTCAAAATGAATGGAAGTGGGTGTTTGATATGGTGGTTACGGTGTAGTGGTGAGAGTGAAGGATCACCGACAGAAATTTCCTTTTCACTGCATTATGCTTGAATGAAGGGCCTGTGTAAATATTCACCAAAGCAGCAATTGATAGGAGTTGTTAAAGAGCTGTTTGATCTCTAGAGCTTTCCACTACAACTTGGGTGTCAGCAGGCAGTCTGCACTAAACTTCATCATCTGGATTTTGATGCACCATTTCTTCTGCTTGGTCCAATGCACCATGTGCTTTCTGAATCGATCTTGAGAACTTCTCTGAGTTCAAGTTTGGATAGGGCAATTTCGTGTATTACCCTTCTAAAGGTCCAAGTAAATATTGTATCATTTTAGCAGAGTTCCCTAATCAATTCTGTTTAGAGCAATATAGATCTTTGGTTGTTTGCAAGATCATATTTTTTTTCTGACAATAGAAGTTCTTTGGTTGTTTCAATAGTAGGCTTTGGTAGCAAGAATATCTATAATCACTTTCATTTACATTCCATGAGTACCATAAGCATGGTGGAAATTCATGCACAATTTAGTTTAAATCTTTTCATTTTCACCAGAAATTTGATGTTATGGTTGGTAGGTGCAACTTCAAAAGACATCCTAGCTAAAACTGAATTCAATTTGTGATATATATGAGACCAATATTGATATCACAAATGTGGCATTACAGTTTGGGTTCATTAGACTTATAGTTGTTGGTTCTTGAGTTTATTAGTGCTACAAGAAGCTTATTAGTGCTACTAGTTCATGAGAAGTCTAATAGTGCTACAATAGCATTAAGCTATAGTGTGCATCATTGTTCTGTACTCCTCCTTTTTTCACCCTAAGAGTGCATATCTTTTGGCATTTTAGTTCCAAAGCCTGAAATATATATTGGGTGTCCTTCTCCCATCAAACTACTACTGTTTTCACCTAACCTATCTTTGACAATGGCAAATTGCAAACCTCACTACTCACAAGTTCAATACTGGCATTGACACTTTGCAATGTGTCAATCCAATATATTTTGTCTTATGTCACAAATACATGTTTGATTTTGGAAACCCTAATTTACTTCATTCTTAAAGTGATTTGGCGGAAAATTGGTGAAGCACCTTGATGTGAACAAAAACCTTATCTACATACTATTTTTCCTGTTTGATATATTTACCCAATTTCACTCGGTTCTACATGGCCATTAGTAGCATGTAAAATTGTGTTTGTTGGCCTCGCCTACTACCAAGGCAAGGATATTGTGCTTAGATTCATTACAGAGTATAGTAGATTAAGCGATTTTGGCCCCTAGGTAATAATAGGTCTGTTTTTATATGAGGATTTTTGAAAGATGATATTTTGGCTTGTGTTGAAACTTGCAATTAGTTATAGAGTTATAATATGTTGAAGGATTTTGGTTTCTTTTAGAGGATTTTTTTGAAGATTATATTTTTGGATGGTGAAATATTTGAGTTTTCATAATTCCTCTTTTTGCATTAAGATACTTTTTTTATGTACATAAATGGCAAGGCCCACAGTGTGACACACCCCTTGTTTACACTTCCAATTCAATGATTTTAAAGGGCATGAAATGGCCTAAATTTGACACATCTCTACACTTACACATCCAATATATAGTTAGTTACACAGAAACAGATGAGATTTTACTCTTATTAAGTTCATTCCCAGTTCCATAGTCCACTCTTAGGTGTTACTACGCCTAAACCCAGAACACTGTACCAAGGAAGCACGCTCCCTTGGTGAAGAACACAAACGTAGTTGATTTGTGTGTGTGGATAGCTCGCGTTGGGTAGCAGCGTGACGCAGTGCAGCAAACGAGAGCTTGCAAACGAAAGCCAGCCTCATGTCCATATACAAGTCCTTGGAATGTGTTTCTGTTTCTGGCCATCCGTGTCCTGTTGCCGCCGCTGCGTTAGTGCGAGCGCAGCAGAAGCATCCTCCTCTGCAGCTCACCCTCGTCCGTTGCTTTACCCTTTGTGGCCGTACCGCAAGTTTGGTGCGAGTTTCGTTGGCTCCCCGTGCGGTAGTGGGTAGCGTGGAAGAATACAAGAAGAATGTCGTCTCCTCTTCCTCCTCTTCTTCTCAGGTGCCTAGAAGCTCCAAGTGGAGGTTAGAGGCCAGTCCGGAGGTGCTGCAAGTCATCTCGGCGATTCGAGGAGGAGCGGATGTGCAGGCGACTCTCCAGCCGTTGTTTCACAAGATTCCGTCCGAGGAATGGAACAAGGTCGTGGGCAAGGTTGGAGAACTAGATTGGGCCCTCGCCTTTCGCGTTTTCAGGGTCTTGGAGTCTCAGAGAAGCGTGTCGGCATCGCAAATGCCGAGCCTGACAAGGAACGATGACGATGACGACGGCAGAAAGTAAGTGCTTTCATTTTGGATTTTTCTTCCTTCTGAATCCGAAGAACCCTCTTGAGCGTTGTCCATGAGGAGAATGTTCCGGTCTTCTGGGATTCGAATTTTTTTCGAGTGAAAGTGTAAGAGGACAAGATGGAGTTTCTGTATCGTATTTTTTGTTTTTGTGTGCAACGTCAAACAGAGAAGCACGAGTGAGATTACTGAAGGCCTACACGACCATGGGTGCAGTGCTTGCAAGACATGGGAGGGAGGGCGAAATTGAGTCCCTTGTTGAGGAGATGGAGGCATCAGGACTACATCCTGATGTCTTCTTTTACAATGCAATTGCCAGAGGGTATGGAAACCAAGGCTTAGTCCTCCCTGCATCCCGATTGTTGCTACAAATGGAAAAACATGGCGTTCAACCCAATAACACCACATATGAAAGAGTGAGTTTCTGAAGCTCTGAAATCTGGTCATGCTTGAAACTGTAGCTTGAATTTCTGTCAACCAGAATCTCTTTGTGTCAAATGAATTTACAGAATTTGAGATTATGGTTTCAAGAAGGAATCTGTTTGGATTCTAGGGTTTAGCGTTGTGATGTCAAACTCAGCATCCAAACCTTCAAACCGGGAGGAGCTCATACTTCTTCAGGGTCATTCTCCAGTGTGATTTTGGTAGTCTTTGGGTTGTCTGTATTTGGTGAGTCAAAATGTGACTGACACTAGCAAATAGTGAGCTTCAAGGTTGTCCTGTATCTTTGAAGGCTTTCTGATTGGAGTTGCTTTTACAGTTGAGGTACCTTGAGCAGCAGTACAATTTGCAGTTCACACATCTTAATGTAATGTATGAAATGTCAAGAATACAGAGATTTCTGTTGATTATGACAAATAAGTAGAATAGTATAAGAGTAAACATTGAAACTGAAATGGATATCATCATACAATGGAGGCCACAATTAGCACTTGGAATTGCCATTGTGGATTAGATTGTTGACAGCATGGATTCATTTGCACAGCACTAGTATCCTTTTTTGGTGGGAACCAAAGGGGTCATTATCACATTTAGCTTCATGCAATAAAAAATGTATACTATATTTATCATTCCTATTGTGCTTCTCAAGAAGACAGTGGTATAAACAAAGAACTGCACCATTTGGTGGATTACTGTAGCAGCAGGTATCTTTCAAATAACTTTTTGTTTGGTTTTGAATCTACAATAGGTTGTCAAATCACCTCACACCTGGTTTCTTCAGGTGATTGCAGCGTGTTTGAGAGGGGATACACCCAATGTGGATAAAGCAGTCCAATTATTGCGTGGACTACGAGCAAGCAAAAGTGTGGTGGGCTACAAGCCCCTATCCAATTTGTTAACAGCTTGTTGGCTTGCAGATCGTGTTGATGATGCTGACCTGATTTTTGAAGACATGCTAGCTGCTGACTACAAGATTGACAACAAAGTAAAGCCCTAATCTGTTCCTCTCTTGGTCTAAATGTTTTTGGTGGTACATTCCATGGTGTCAGTAGCTGGGGAGAAGCTCTCTGACTTACTTTGGTGGCCATCTAGTAATGCTCGATAACCCTCCTTGAATATGGCAGAATATGCCTTGACTGCTCTGACTGCTGGATGTATGATGTCCTGCAACACATTCGGCCTTCAGTTTCCAGTTACAAAGAAAAATCTTTAGGTTGGATAACTGTGAACTACATTGGAATGTGGGATGACTGAGCACACAAGCATGTCAAATATGAGAATAAGGTGAGTAGCCATTTTGCCAGGTTTTTGCAGACTTTTGCTATATGAGGTGAAACAAACTCATGACATGTGCACACAACTGATTTGAGGTTTGTTTAGGTGTGGATGAAAATGATGCAACTTCATGGAAGGAAGGGAAGACACCGCAGGGTTGAGAACATTTTTCAGAAGATGAGAGAGGCAGGATTGGAAGCAAAAGGAGGTGAATATGATGCCCTCCTTCTTTCCTATTGCCGTGCAGGGCTTTTTGATCAAGCGCTCAGTGTATTCCGTGAATACAAGCTGGTATAACACTTGCCTGCATGTGCCTCCTCCAATTGAGTGTGCATCACTTACTGGTGATTTTGGATGTGGTGCTTGGGCAATGTCATTGTTCTCTTTATACTTTGTTACGATAATCCAAAGGATCTGATAGAAACTCCTGTATATTTTGAGCACTGCGTGAAGATGGCAGGTGTAAGATTTCATCAATGTGGGAAGGTTGTAAATTTTTGTTTATGGATGCAACAGAAAACAAAACCATCACTGGTGGCCTACAACATGCTCATTGATGCATGTGGTAAGAAGGGAATGCATGAGGAAGCAGTTCGGTTTTATGTGGAAGTCATGGAGGCGGGGTACCATCCATCCTCTGTCACCTACACCTCCCTCATTGCTGCTGTTGCCCAGGGAGGCCGCTATGAGAAAGCTGAAGAACTTTACAGACGGATGTTGCGAGATGGAGTGAAGCCTACCTCTCATACTTTTGCAACAATGATCAATGCATATTCTTTACGGGGATGGACCAAAGCTGGGCATGAGGTGGGTTTGTGGTTTCAAAATTCTACTCAATACCTGAGTTTCTATGGGATTTAACTGCTGGATTACTGTCCTGGACAAATCCCCACTCTTGTTTTCAGTGAATATGTTGAATATAGTCCATCAGTTAGTGGTCAATTTGGGATTAGGAGTTTGAGAACTTATCTAAATTTAGGTCAGTAGTTGTGGAAGTATTAGCATCTGATTACTCCTAAGCAAAGATTCAGAATCAATGAGGTTCTCCAAAGTATTCCAATATATTGTCTGTAGAGATTTATAAGGCTTTTGGTGTTGTTCGCTAGCCCTGCAGTAATTATCAGAGGGTATCCTTAAAATTGGTTGCAGGTATGCTCAGATGTGCTAAAAAGCTCTGGAGGTGCAGTCAATGTCAAAGTCTATGGGGCAATGCTCAACCTGTATGTGAGAGGAGGCTGGTATTCACATGCTGCTGACATATTTAATGAAATGCAGCGGAACAATGTTGAACCAGATGCTGCAGGTTATGGGGTTCTGATCTCTGCTCTTGGTGAAATGGACAATGCCACTATTGCTCCATTGGCCAAGGCACTGGAAGGTAGCCAGTTTGAATTGTGCCGAGTAGCATATCACATCATATGTTCTCCCCCACCAGTCCAGGACTCAAGTTCAGGGACCAATCCGGTCAGTGAAGGGTCTTTGGACGGATTATTGCAGCCAGAGGCTTTGGAACATGATTCAGTGGTGCAGGAAGTTTCAGATTTCCTCGAGATCTACACTTCTGCACAAGATGACAAGTCAAATTTCTCCTTTTATAATGCTATTCTGGATGCTTTGTGGAGGCGGGGGCTGAAGCAACGAGCAAAAATCATGATGTTGAAGGCTCGTAGTCTCTCTGATCAGTACAACTGTCCCCACTTTGGTGAGTCAGTGTGGTCATTGGATCTACGGGGCCTCTCAATTAGGGCAGCTCAGGTGGCGGTATATAATTTCTTGGATGAAACTGTCAAGAGAGCCAAGATGCGGACAATACTGACACAGAAAGTAGTGATAAAAACTGGTGGCAGTGGTACTGATGAGGATGTGTATGTTGGGCAAGGGAAAGGAACTGGAGTGGTTAAACAGGTAGTATTCAACTCATTGATAGAAATGGGAGCACCGTTTAGTGAGGGTTTGGATCAGGAGAGTTTGATGAGTTTGCAAGCCCCTTTTGAGGAGTTGGTCAAATGGGTAATTAGGCATAAGGATCTTATTCAACTCAATGATTCCTTTTCACCTTCATTGAGTGAAACTGGACTATGAGGCAGTAGATGAGGTCCAGACAGGATGTTAGGTTTAGCCTTATAGTGTTTGGCTTATTCTTTGTAGGAGGGTAGATGGACACATGGTGGTCAGGGCATCAAGCTATCAAAACTCAAAAAGAGGTAGGTAGGGTATTTGTATGCATTAGTGGTCTCTAACCTTTTCTCCATCCAAAAGAGCACAGGGAGAAAAGCAATCATCATTTCATGGCTCTCTTTGCAAGTCTAGCTTGAGATGGATTTTCCTCAAGTTTTGAACTCTGGTAGCATGATGATAAATGGTTGTATGTTGATGCATTCTTTCTATGTGCTGTTCTGTTCTGTTCTGTTGCAGGAAGTGCCAACCAGCTGCTTGTGTTTTTCATGAGTTTTGAGAAGTCATCTGGGATATTTTACATGTCTCAGCATCAATGGTTCTCTTGCATTTAACTTTCCAGTTTTTTAATGCATACAGCTTTGTTCCAGACATATCTTCAGTTTCTGCTCTTCTTCTTTCTCATTATGCTTCTTCCCTTTGTATCCTTATTAGTGTGCAAGCTACTATCATGGCCGAGTCTTCCCTGTGGTGTGCAACTGTCCTTAGAATGACCTAAAGCTCTCAGTTTTCCAACAAGCTTTCCTTTGAAGCATTTCTGTCACTGCTATTGTCATCAAGTATACAGTCCATATTCAAAGAGTACAAGTTGCCACTGGGAGTGGTTACACCTGTGACAGTGAATTTGGATCCAGCAACATGATACTATAGGAATGCTGCCATGCATATGTAAGCTACTTGGTACAGATCAGTTTGCAATAATGGTCAGTGGATGAAACCAGAGAACCCCTTTCTTCTGGCAACTCAGAAGCAGGATAAGCACATGGAGCAAAGCCAGCTAATAAGCACTGAACTGTTTTGTGCTTGTTTCAAGGTGTGAACTATCAGCACATTGCCCTTAGATTTTTTCTTGCCAGTTTCTAATCAGCCAGGTTTCCCACCCTCCATTCCATCTCTCTCATCACTTTGTATCCCATTTTTTATCATCATGGAATTCAACCCCCCTCACTCACATGTAGTTCATTTTGTTCACCATTTGCTGTAAGATTGCCAACCAGCGTGCCAATTGAGATTTTGACCTTTCTACCTTGGGGGTTTTGATTGATCCTTTTGGGCATACCCCATAAGATGTGGTGTCACTGGAATCAAGTCACTCTGGTGTCTAAAATCAACATCTTGGTAAAAACTCTTGACAGCATGTGCACAGTGGCACACCATTTGTTTTCCAGGACTCAAGACTCACAATAGTGATGGGCACACAAAAGAGAAGGTTGCAAAGAAACAATGAGTGGGATTCAAAGGATATATACAGGCATCATCTCAAATGTACACATTCATCTCATTTCAAGGAATAGCATCTGAACATGAATAGCACCTAAAGTCAGTCCATATCCAGTCTATGGACTGATGAACCTTAATCCTGATCTGAAACAACAACAGACATTCTCAATTGAGTCAAAAATCTCTCCAATGCCACTGTCCTATATGTCACTTTCTCTCATATGCATCCTGATTCCCAAGTTTACTTTCCAACCCTAATCCTTACAAGAACCATGAAAACTTCATGTCTTGTCCTCCTCTCCAGCCATATCCAATTGTTTTATTGTGTACATGTGCACAGATCCTCAAAGCTATGTGCAATGGAATCTCTAGCCTGAATCTTCTACACAGTACTACTCAAAGCATACAAAATCAACAAAATGCACAAACTTTCTCCCTGGAAAACACCCTGTAGCTATCGTCGGTCGCTGCCTTCACTCCACAGCACACATCCATTCAGATAAAGCTTGCCAACCAGCAGATCACCAACTCCCAGCATCATTCTCACTCTCCAACAATTGATCGAAAAGCTTACACCAGTATGCAGCAATCTGAGAATGTAACATCTTAGCTAAGTTCATACCACAAACCAAAAATGGATCTGAGACCCAAGGATCCAAAGACACCTCACAGATATTATTTAGAGTACCCAAGCTTTGATAGAACTCTGCATAGCTACAAACATGAATCCCCCAGTATGTCGCTCTGGTGATTGGATACATGTGCCTTTCCTTCACATCCTGCATATTCTCATACATAGCCTCCAACTCCTCCATACTTGCACCTTTTTTTGTCAAGAATACGACATTATTGACACAAAAGAAAACATTCAGTGATTTGTCTTCCAAGACCTGGTACCTCCATTCGTGTCTGTCACTATTGATGAAGAACTCAATATAATTCAATTGACCATCGCCCACTAAGGCAAGCACTTGTCTTTCGGGACGATACTGTGAGATAGATTTGAAGTAAGGTGGCACCAAAAACTCCCCACATGCTCTCACTTTTCTACAACCCAACAATCTATAGGAACATTTTCGACTGTTGTCACAGAAGGCAAAATTTTCACTGATGGTGGACAAGAAATCATGCAAGAAGACTCTGGTGTTTTCGTTCCGAAGCTTGGCTATGAGAGATTTGACACTGTAAAACAGAAAGACTTTGAACAAGTGCCAGAGATTGTTGGGTACATAGGAGAAGAAATCAAACAAGACGATTGCGAAGAACACATAAACAGAAGGCCAATCGAAGCCGCGAGCTTGAAGAGCGATGGGGATGACAGAAACCATTTTCATGAAATTGTCGTTCAGTCTTTCTCCGCTGCTATTGTCGATGAAAGCGTAGTTGGTTTTCCACCTTGGAATATAACCATCTATGTACTTCTGTGTCATCTCTGTAGCGTTCAATCTCCGCATGATTACCAAGCCCGGGACGAGGAGATCTTCACGAGTGCAGATGGGATTCTCGTAGAACTTTCCGATCAGCCATCTGTATCGTAAGATGTTCTCGGCTCGTACTAGTACGCGGATCGAGCTCCCATCGAAGGCTTTTTCTTTCTTAAGAATTACAGTTACGAAATCGCCGCTGGGTTTTTCTTCGCATGTATCTTCGTCAATAAAATGCTGTGAACCCATCCCGCCGTGTTTCCTTTGGTCGCCTTTTACCATTACGTAATATCCTTGTTTCGATAATGGCAAGCTGCAGAAGAGCTTTCTATGCCAAAGAGAGGAGATCACCGCGTACGGTATCCTGAAGAATTTCGCATCCCTCAGGAATACCCAAATCGAGTACGCCGTTTGTAGCCAGAAGAAAATGACTATCTTTTGCACCATTCTGAACTCAGTGAACAAGATCAATAATAATGAGCCTTGACTGATCAATCTCACTCTTCATGCATGGCAATCTGCAGCCAAGCAGATTTCTCGAACGCAGCTAGCTCAATGAGCTCCACTCGGTGATGATCTTTTCTTCACGGTCGGGAGTATACATGCATAAGCTTATGTCTGTATCTTTCTCTCGAAGAGAATCCGCGTACCTTGTTTCTACTGAGCCTTCTCGAGCTTCCACACTAGCGCTTGTGCACAGTATCGCGGTTCACTCTCCTAATCACTGACGACAAGCGAGCACCTCCAAAAAACAGCTCTCCAGGGTGCACCTCCGTGCTGGTTTCCAAGCAACTTTTACAAACTTCCTCGCTTCCTCGCATGCAACCCCTCGAGTTTAATTCCGGCTGCAGCTGAGAGCCTCCAAGCTCTCAAACAGCTCCTGCTCCTGCTGGAAACGTTGAAGCATCCTCGCCTTGCACATAGCTCAGGGTGCACATGTCCTTCTTCGCTATCTTTTGCAGAATCCGGCTCCACCTCCAGCTCGAGTCTTGCGACAAATAGCCCCCCTTGAACTTCTCTCTTTATGAACCAAGATCGCTCCCCCAATCCTGGAACGCACCAAAATTCGCTCAGAAGATCCTCCCTCAAAACCGAGCTCTCCAAAGTCTATAGATAGGGAAGCTTTTTCAAACACCGAGCTAGCTACAAACCCCGACCCGAGCCCTTCAAGCCCCTGCAATTCAATAACAGGAAAACCACCTTCTCGTTCGCCTGTCGAGGCCTACACATAGAGGGACTCCTGGGCCGTTTGCGAATGGAGCTGCGAGCTTGGATAAACTCCAATACGGTTAGCTCCACTCCTCACAAAACACCAAGCGAGAAGCTTACTGCTTGCCGGGTCCTCAGCCACATATGTCTTCAAAAACACAGTGCTCAATTCACGATCAGCACCGTGCACATCACGGCAACGGAAAGCTCCAGTACCGACTCCACTCAGCGCACCTGAAGCTTCGAAGCTCACGCGCTCCGACAACGAGTCGGACAGTTTTTGGTTTCCGTCTGTTCTCGAGGTTCGCAACGCAACGACAACAACAGTCGCGCGCTCTCATGGCTCCCAACACTCGAGAGCCTGTTCGCTTCGTCTCCTTCGTTGTGCACAAACCATACTCTCGCCGTTCTCCAAAATCTTGAGTATCGGTACATTTGAAAAAAGCTCCAACAAAGGGTATTACAAAATTGGGGGAAAAAAAAACACTCCACTGTTTACAGTGTTTATCGTGTTGTGGACAAAATTCCTATATTATTCTGGACAAGTTTTGGACACAATTTTCACCAACTTGGATACTTAGTTGTTGAGATTCAATACACTTTTGTTATCGTACACATTCCCTACAAATTCGTATCTTATGTTGTTTCATGGATACTAGGTAGTTTAGTTAATTACCTTGTAGGTGATTGGGGGAACATCCGAACAAGAGGCGACATGTTTTGATCCAATCTATTCAAATGAAATCTTTATTTCATATTTTGTTACATAGTTGTCTAATGTTGTAGTATGAATCTTTTTATAAGGTTTTTTTTTGGAAGCTTATGAGTCTTTAACAATTTGAGCATGCATTGATTTAATATAATTGGTCGGACTATTGTTGAATTCATGAATATCTAAGTTCAAGAGGTCACTATGAAGGCTATTCAAATTGTTCAATTCAAAGGCTACTCATGTGATGAAATTATAATCATTGATAATGGTTCATGCTTATGTGGTTCAATTTTGAACTAAAGTTTTTTGTTTTGTTTTGTGTTGAATGGATTGTGCATGGTCAGGTTTCAATAATCTCACTAAAGTTATCACATTTGCATTGGTGAAGGTTGGAGGACTAACTAGGGAGAAGTTGTTGAAGAAGTTGTTGTGCTTTGGTGTATTTGGGGCTTCAAAATTTTAGGGTGGGAAAAAAAAGTTGCACCATTTTCAATGGGTGTTCATTATGTTGCACATAAAACTAACTTTGCAATTCAGTTCTTGGGTATCTTATTCTCATTGCCCATGAAGGTCTAATAACAATTGGGAGGTCTAATAAACCATTTATGACTTTTACGGATCTAGATTTTTTTCATTTGCAAAATTATTATAACTTTTGAGAGGTTTAATAAACTCTTATGGCTTCAGATTTTTTTCACTTATAGGTTTGTTGTAACTTGGGAAATCTTTTAATAGACAATCTAATGACCTTCATGGGTATTTTTTTAGTTACAGATGTTGTAGGAGGTCTTATAACAAAAAAAAAAAAGTTCATTTTTTTTCCCTCTTTGGACCCCTTCTATTTTCAAAGCTTATAACTTTCTTATTTCTTATTCATTTTAAATGATTTAAAGTTCTATAGGAGTGTCAGCTTGAGTTCTACAAATCACCTCGGAACTTTAATAGCAATAGAGCTAACATACAACGAATTTTTTGGGTGTTCAGGAATTGGTGTTTAACCCCCTCTACTTTGGGGGCGATAACTTTCTCAATTGAAATCCGTTTTGGATAATATTTACCAGATGCACCAATGGTAGGGGTTCAAGGTTTTTTGGACACCAGAAATATCAGAGCCCTCCCCTTGGATCCAGCCTGCCCTGAGTGCTTAAATGTTTGTTCATTGGATGTTTTACCATAACTGAATTTTTGAAAAAAGTCTTGAAGCTTTGAATAAATTTTTTTTTGAAAAACCATCCTCCAGAGTCTAGCTCCTTATATATTTTACTTTCAAAAATAAAATATTATTTTATGTATTTTTTATAATCAAATTTTTGGTGCAACCCACTCCAAGTGTTCCCTCTTTTGGGGCTATGACATGACACAACATAATGCACAACAACAAGCTTGACATCATCTTCAGGGGTAAGTGTGTTATAGCCAACCCCAATTAGAAAGGATTTTATTTTCAAAAGTAGTTCACATTTTGTTGCTTATTTCCTCAATGGAGATCATTCAAATCACAAGGCATGCTTTTTGATTTTTATATTCAAAAAGTAAGCTGGAAGGTCGACAAGCCACACAACTTGTCCCACAAGACGCCCAAAACTTTTCACTTTTATGAATCTTGTCCAATATGGAAAAAATTGTCGACAAGAATATTGTCAAAATGAAAAGCAATATATTCGGAACTTGTTCCACCCATAGTATGTACATGCTGAATTCAAGGCGATATTTATATGCAAAATCATTGTTTTTTCTCTTCAAAACACAAGTTGGCTTCAAGAGATGCTTCTTTGTTTAGTGAGCTGAAATATTGCAGTGAGCTAAAGAATTTGAAGTATGGAATTTGGTTGTTTTTAATTTTTTAGCATATCATCATATACAACTATTTACAACCACTTTTGGTGGGTGCATATGGACTAACTACTTTGGGTTAGTACTAATATGGGGTGAGTGTTTTATGCCGGGTATTAATTGAATATGGGACTGGATAAATTCATATATACCGGTTGGGTCTTATTTTATCAAAAACTTGGACCCCTTCCCTACCGGCAGTTTTTTTTTGAAATTTAATACCTACCCTTGTCTCATAACCAGTGATTTTGAAATTCGAAATATTTAGAACTAGACCCAACCTGGGGAGAATAATAGTGCAAGGTGTTTCTCAAAAACCTAGATCAATAACCTTTTCATACCCGAAGAAAGTTGTATTTAGGGTTATGATTAGGGGAGTTCATTGTGCATTGTTTGTGTGTGGCAAACATTAAACAAGAGTCGTGAATTAAATGCAGATACAAAATGGTAATGCAATCATGTTCCCACCCCCCAGAAGAAATTGCTTCCCTCGGAGACCAATTTCTTTGAGGAGAAAGGAATTTAGTTGCCCTGAAGAGTAATTTCTCCCATGAATTGAGTTCTCAAATGTTTGAGAAGAAAGTATAAGAAATAAAATTTGTTCAAATCCAATGTTGTTTATGCCATTGGAAAACTTTTGAAGCATAGATATCTAAAATGATTTTCATTCTTGATTTAAAGTTATAAGCTAAAAGTTATGATGAATAAAAAAAAGTCAGGGACTAATTTTTTCAAGTTACCTTTTGCCCTAAGGAGAAGGGGATGAAATTACACTCTCCCCTAGTGAGAAGGATGAAATTGCCCTCGGGAAGAAGTTCTCAAATGTTTGACAAGAATGTACAAGGGATAAAAAATTTCTAAATCAAATTTTTTTATATTATTGAAAAGTTCTCAAAGCCTAAATATCTAGAATGATCTTACATTCTTTATTTGAAGCTTTGAGCTAAAAATTATGACCAAAAAAAAAGTAAGGCATCAAATTGTCCAAGTTGTCTTCTCCCTCAAGAAAAAAGGGACCTAAGTCAAGGAGAAGAAGACAAAGTTGTCAAGGGGAGCAATTACCCTAGGGAGCAAGTTCCCAAATGTTTGAAAAAAAATACAAATAGTAAATGTTGTTCAAATCAAATGTTGTTTAGACCATTAAAAAGTTCTCAAAATGTAGATATATAAAATGATCTTGCATTTTGATTTGAGATTGCAAATGAGAAATAATGATGAAAAAAAAAGTTGAGGGTCAAAATTTGCCTCTCCTTGGGGAGAAAGTGAGTAGTGCTCAAAATCCTTTCTTCTTGTTTATAGTATAACAAAAAAATTGTCATAAAAAAAATTGTGCATAATTGGTATTTGAGAACTTTTTTTAATCAACAAAATTTATGATTTAGCATCAACTATGAACATCCCGAGAAAGATCTCATATTAATTAATGATATTCTTCTCAAAAATTGTCCACACATTATGAATTTTTTTCACAACATCTTTATTTATGACAAAATAATTCTTTAAAAGTTACACATTGTGATAGCAAAATCATCTTTGTTGTATTTGTGTGAAATTTTGCACGAAAGAATGGCTATTGAAGGTTTTTTTTGTTAATCCAAAAATAGAGAAGTCAAAACCTATTCCATGGTTGAAACTTGGGTTAGTAGTTGTGATATTTTAAAAATTGTGACCTTTTTGGCTTTTAGAATATTTCAAGTGAATCAAAATTTATATATCCTATTGTTCAATGGGGTGGTGATTCATCACAAATCCGCCCCAAAATTAAATGCATGATTTTTTTCCTATTTTTAATTTTTTTGCACTTTGAGTTTTATGTTGTTGAGTTTTGTGTTGTTGAGGTTTGTAGGAGGACCAAATTAATCGTTTGATTTACCTAAGTTTTAAAAAAAATTGTTCAATTTTTATATAATTTTTTTCAATTCATGAAGCTTGTGAAATTGCTTGTAATGGTACCTTTGAAAACCCCAAAGAACTTTCATTTCGATTTGTTTTTCTAGTCAAGGCACAAGTGCAACGAGAAATTGTGGATGAGTGAAAACCTAAAAGGATGAAGGATCTCCATCAATAGTCAAAAGTAGTACGCAACAAAGTTCCAGTAGTTGATGGAGATGGGTGGTGCTTTGTTTTCATAGATTTGCTTTGCATTTGTGTTTTTTGTTGTTTTGTTAATTATGCGTGGCAATCTATGATGGCATTCAACAAGGGTTTGTTGTTTAGTTGTTTATGAATTTTGGGGTGTCAGCTATTGCTCTGTTAGTTTTTCCAACTTTTGCGAATTATGAAAGTTTTATCCTTTCATGGAGATGGTTTTTCATGGGAGCTTAAAAAGTTAAATTGTGGATTTATAAAAATGCTTAGACCTAGAACAATGTAGAAGTGAGGTGCTTCTCATATGTTTATGTTGTTTTTGTTTTGGAGGCAGTTATATCCTTATATTGTGCTGAACATATAGCAAAAGTTATGAACTTTCTGCTGTGCATAAATGTTTTGCTATATGTTTTTAGGTGTAGGAATAAAAGTTGGGGATCATGAGTCAAGGAAAAGATGAAAATCTCTAGGGATTTCGGAGTAGTTTAAATGGCACATTGTTGTTCCACTATGGAGTGTTTTAGCTCATCGAATGGGCTCATCTTGTGTTGTGTTGATGGGGAAAGAATACCTACTAGGGTGGGAGCTCCAAAGTAGTGTTGTGTTCTTGAAGATAGATAGTGAACTATACTCAAGACTTGATTTGTTTATGTCCGTTTGAAACACAACATTATGTTTGTCAAATTTTTGGGCAACTATAAATTCAAAGTTGGTTTTCAAGTTGTAGGTTGAATGTTGTGTTGTTTTCATTGGTAGATTGAGGACTATTGGTGTTGGGAAGAAAGACATGAGTCTGTTTGGTTTGGTTTCACTTTGTGATTTGCGGTTTGGAGTGTATTGCATCGTTGGACTATTCTGGGATGGGAATCTTTTGTGTCAAAAACAGTTCTGTCTTAGTAAAATCTACCATTAAGAAGACCAGCAAGAAGGAGGTTAAAGTGTGTTGATCCTTGATGGTCCATAATTATAATAACATGATTAAGTAGCATACGTAAAATATGTTATTTTTTATTCATGTTAATTTTGAGGTTTACTTGTGATCAAATGGTCATATTGAATTTTGTATTGCACAATTGGGGCAACGTTCTAGGCCAACTCCTTTTTTGTTACACAAGCTTATTTGCATCTCCTTTTTTTAAACTATTCATTGTTTTTTATACTTACAAATCTAGTGCATAAAAGTTTCCATCTAATTAAAAGGTCTTAGAACAAGGTTCAATTTTTTCAAGATTTTTGGGCAACTGAGTTTCTTTGGGCTAAATATATTAGAGGGGATGATTGTTTGGTTGTTTAAATGAAATGCATGGTTTATACATATATTCAAAGAAAGGAGAACCTCATGTCATTGAAGTTGGATACTTTGTAGAAGCATGTTGGGTGGAAAAAAACATTATTTCTTTTGTTAGTGTTGTTGAGGATTGGTATTTGAATAGGGATTCTATAACTACCTAAAACAAGAAAATTTATGTTGGCAAACATATTGTAATAATCTTAATTTTGATGTAATTTAATGTTCATCTTGGATATTAAAAAGAAGGGTTCAATTCACCACCATTTTCCACCTTCTAAGCTATGATCACTTCATGTTTAAATTCAAAAATAATCAAGGAGTTGTTTTGCATTTCAAAAATTATTTTTTTTTGAAAAACATTGGATAGACAATAGTGGCTAAGGAATGTTTAAGGCAATGTGATGTTATTATCCTTAGTTCCATTAGAATTGTTGTGTAAGGGGTTAATATTTTTCTTGGTGAAAGTAGATGAGGTCACTATAGTGGGCAATTAATAATGTATTTGTGTCCATGTCTAAGTCATGAAATATTGACATCAGATTCCATTTTTATTGACCTTGTCCAATGTGTGGAAGTGGGTGTTATTGCAAATAATATTATTACAATCCTTTTGAAGTGCATCACTAAGAATGGAAAAGTTTTGGATGAATAGTTTGGTTCAAGGTGGGTGTGCCTTGGTTGTGATGGAAATTATGTGTTCCAAGGACATCACATTAAGGTAATTTTGTAATTCAAATACAAAGTTGTTTCTTTTTTGAATAGTGTGCACTATGTGACACAACAAACCAATTTGGCAATTGTTTTGTAGTCCAGATTATCCTTGGTATCTTGAATTAAATCAATGTTGCAATGTGTGTTTTTTTTTTCATTCATGACTTTAAGAAGTTTTTGTAATTTACAAAGCTTGTTGAAACTTTGGCAACCAAAAGCCTTAAGTTGTTGAGGAATGTCAAGATTCAGTGTATGTCCATGTTGAGCCCATTGAAGCATGTTATGGTTGAGTACAATGCTTTGATTGTGAAAATGCATTCTAATCATGATAAGACCAAATTTGCCCATGAAAACTTGAAGATGTTATGTGACCTTGAATTAATCTTGGCTCTATCATGTTTGATGCCTATGTTGGAGGTGATTCATACCCTCATTAAGTATGCTCAACATCAAGATGCTTTTATCGTCAACTTTGTCGATGCAATTAATTTTGTTGAGGTTGAATTGTTCCACTTTCATGTTAATCCAATTTTTAGTTTTGATAATGTTGTGTTTGATGACTTCACAAAATTGCTTTCAATATTCCCATGATGTTTTGCTTCCCTCTTAGTGTTCAAATCTTATTAAGGGTCATGAGTTTTTGATTTTGAGATTACAAGATAGCTTTATGTTGTCCACACTTGCAAACTGGAATATGAAATTTGGATCAAGGTTGACGAAGTTGCTTTTGGAAGCTTGTTTGTTATCGCAACAAAAAATTCATGTGTTGAAGCAACCCAAACATTGATTTCAAAGTTGCAAAGGTGGTTTCTTGAGCATGAAATTACAATGACGCTTAACAAGACCGTTTGTGATTACCAAGGGAGAATGGTAATTGGTTGATGTGATTAAGCAATGGGCTAATTTTTGTGGGACCTTGATTTTTACATGTAAAATTGCTTCATCACCATAGATAGGAAATATAGAGTTGAACTATTGCTAATCATTTGAAATGCTAGATCAAACAATCATCAAATTTGCAAGACATTTATGAAAACAAAATGACCAATAGGTTCCATTGAACAAAAACTAATTGCCCAAGTGTGCTACTATATATATAAAGTGGCCTGATATTTCTCCCTTCTAAATTAGCTAGCAAAATATGTTCCACTATCCAAACGAGTGCAACCATTTTGGCACTTTCCATACTTTGGAAGAAAAAAATAGCGGTTTGATAAATTTTGGGTAGCGTGTCCCCACCGAGGGTTGTAAACTAATATAAATTTAAATGTGCCATTGAATGTTATGCTATTTCATGACAAGTAATCAACAAATTTCTTGAATGTATTGGATTATATGTACTTGTTAATTATGTGTAGGTAAAGCCCAAGGCAGCAGACTTTACCAATAAATACGCGTTTCAATTTATTTTTTAAAAAAAATCCCCCTACTATTGATTGGGTATCACAAGAAAAGAAAACGAAAACAAACGATGAACATTTTGAACAATGGAATGCTCATTTCGTGATTTAAAAGACAAAATATTTTGTTTTTCAAAACATCCTCAAACAACAAAGGAAAAAATACATTGCATAATATGCCCTCCAATTACACTAAAAAGTAGGTCTTTGCAGTTATAATTACATCTTTTTCATTGAAAGACATGTGATTTTTTTTCAAGGTGAAATTTAGTTATTGAAATTTCAGAAATAAAAATTAGAAATAAAAATAAAACTTAGAAAAATAATGTGCATATTTTTTTTTTAGGATAAATTCTCTTTCCTTCAAAATTAAAAAGATGAAAGAGAAAAACATTGATGATGCATTATTGGTGTAGAGATAAATCTTTGAAATTCAAGTGGAAGGGATTCAGGTTCAAATCTCTAGTATTTTACTCTTTTTTTCAACAATCATCTTATTCAAATATCAACTTGTGAAAATGCATCAAGTTTTTCGAAAGCTTGACAATGGATGAAAATGAAGTTAGTTGAAAATTTGAAGGATGGATGTAACTAACAAAGTTGAACTTCTGTTAGGTTGGACAATGGGGTTTCATTCATTATCCCATTTCTTTAAGTAAGTTGGAGATACTTCCCCAAGATTTTTACCTTGAAGAGATGGGGTCAACTTTGTTGAACTTTCATCTATTTTGCAACTTTTTTGAACCTCTTTCCCAAGGAAGTGGGGTTGAGTTCGATAAACACATTTTCACCCATTTTACAAACTTCAGGGGATGCTTTCTGAAGGGGAATGTGGCCAAGTTTCTGAGATTTTCATCAGTTGTTCAACTTTCATGCCTTCCCAATAGAATTGCGGCCAAGCTTCTCAAAATTTTCATCCATTTTTCAACTTCCTTGAATGTTTCCAATATATAAATTTTAAAAAAAAGTTGTGTCTGCACCCATGATCTTGGTCGTTAGATTTTGGGAAACCTCTGACAAGTCATTATGCACAATAATGCACTCGGTCAGGGACATCCCTAGAATTTGGTGTTGCCACTTTGAGCAAGCACTTATTCTGGTAATATGCCCCCATCAGAGGGCCTCACTACCAAAAAAAACTGGCATCAACTTGTGTGCATGTTTTTCTTGTGTGATTTTCTGAGAGCATCTCCACCGGTGCTCCATATGTGACTCCAGACAGTAAAATTTATTGTGAAAAAGTCAAAATGTGCCGGTTTAGCTCAGAAAATTGGTTTTTCTGCACCAAATTCGTGCATCTTGCCGTGTTCGGAACAAGGCCCAACTCAGTTGTGCACCTCCAAAAAAGGATGTAATAAATTGGACTGCGGCTCAGTATTTCTGATTAGTCGATAATAATGATTGGTCCAGGTGGTTTGCTATTAATAGTTCCCACGTATATGCAGTTGTAGTTACAGATTTATTGGTGGGGTTTGCCCAAAAAGAAAACAGCTAGATTAGACATTTAATTTTATTATCCAGAGTGACATACTGAGCACCGGTGGAGATGTTCTTAGTTTCCATAGTGTCGGGAATCCATATACGCCATGACATTAATGATATAGAATGTGAATCCTGGTTTTGAATACCATCTCATTTAGAGTCACAAGAGTAATACAATTTGACAATTTGAAGTATTTATTGTATGGAAAGGGGTCATGTGTATTGCAAAAAACTGTAATTAGACTTATCATTGCCAAAAATAAGGTGTGCAAATTCCAAAACAAATGGGATGTCCAGAACCCTGGATCTCTCACAACGGCTTGCTTCATCCAGTAACAACTGTTGGCAAAATCCTAAGTGATTGGAGCATTGTTTTTTGGGTGGGCAAAAAATTTCTCCACTTGATGAACTGAAAGAGGAAAAAGCTTTGAGAAACAAGTGGCTATGGGGATTTTCTGTCACCATATTTTGGAAAGAAATTCAGAAAAATTGCCAGATTTTTATCTTGTGTTTGTAGTAGGTAGCCAACAGTATGAAAGGATGCTTAGATTTCTTCGATCTCACACTTCATTTTTAGCCAAATTTGCCTCATCCTTTTTTGAATGATCACCACTTTAGCACCATAACAAAATTATTAAAGAAGACATTGAAATTTGAGAGCAGCCTCATCACTCATTTTGCTGGAACTTCTCTTTAAGATTTTTGACATCAGTTTAGGATCAATTTCATACTCTGCTTTTGTTTCCATTCCCTGGATGAGCCTCAATTTCTCCTTGGTTGTCTCTGGGCTCTTCAACACAATACTTCAGTAGGTTATAAAAACAGTTTCATCACGTACACTCAGCCCTGACCCTGACCATCCACCGCAAGAAACAAAAAAGAGTGACTGACAAAATTGAACAAAAACTGATTCCATGGAGGCTTGGAAGATTGAGAGTTGCAACATCTAGCTGAATGATGTGTATGGAATAGCAAAAAGGATATTACCACTGGCCATAAACCATGTATCGCATATTCTCAAAGACCGAGATCCTGGTAATGAAAAGATTCCATTACTGAGGGTTAGATAGCCCGGGATCACCTCAATTGGTCCTCAGGGGAGTTTCTCCCCCAGTTTTGAATTTGCCTTACCTGCACCTTCATTGCTGCTGTACAATGAAGGTGAGCAGGTCTAATCTTTACCTCAACCTTTCTGGGATCAGTACATTTCTGTCAATCAGAAGAAGTTGAAATATCATGCTTGTTGTATCAGAGTTATACAGAACCAATCTTTACAACTGTGACGATAAAATGAAATTAGACATAGTGTTAGCTCAAACACATAGCTGCTATCTTCTAAAGCATTTCAGGTTGATCTTTCATAATCCTAAATTCCAACATCACTCTATATCACAACTATTATCACTATACACATTGTTTCCAAACAATACTGCAGACAAAATGCAGGAGACATGTAAAGAGAATTTAGCTCTAGTTTACTGGTCTCTGATCTTTCCCAAAACCCATGAGGACATGTGTCACTAGCATGTTCATGCGTCGCCATGTCTCAGCTGTCCGACCCACCAAAGGCAGACTTACTGTCTTTCTGTTCCATAGTGGATTCTTGTCCCACCTGCAAATGCCCACAACTACATGTCAGTACAGTGGGAGAAAATCATGGTCCTCAAAGATATGCAGAGAAGAGAATGGTGCTTGGAGATACACAGAAAAGAGGAGTAAATAAATGGAGCCAGTATGTGATAGACACTGAATCTTAGTCTCAACTGGTCGGCACAATGTGGAATATTTTCTTTGTAATCATTTTGCAAGTCACAAAATTGCTGTGCATGATAAAACACGGCAGTCTGCGTCTGCAAGAAACTGGGAAGAAACTAAATTCCTACTTACAGATCTTCATGGCGCACTACTTTCCCATCTTCAACCTGCACACATTCATCAAAATGCAGGACACATTTAGTAACACACAACATGGAAAGCCTGATAGTAGCAAGATTGATATGAGCATATGAACTCACAATCAAATGTTGGATTTGAGAATATTTCTGTGTTCAAAAGTGTTTAAACAGAAAATCCAATAACCCTTGGCATTGACATGATTAGCACCGCATCTGAGAAAGAATATTTGAAGATCGGAGTAAAGATTAGCATTCAATGAGAGATTGTCTCATATCATGAATACTCAACACAGCAATTTTACAATCTGCAAGAAGCTCACACCTGCAATTTGATGAGAGAATTCATATCAATTTCTTTCCCCAGAAGTTTGTAATGCTGCAAGTTGTGCATCCGAATCTAGCATCACATGGACAACAACACAAGATCCATTTGAAACAAACCTCAAACAAACCCAGTGCAAGCAGAGAAACAAATAAGTAGAAATCATCCTGGATCATGTCCTCACTCTTGTGGATGTGAAGAAACCATTTCTTCACCTCCCTCCTTTGCCGTTGTTGCTTCATCATCTTCCCACTATGATGGCTGATGCAACACTATGCAAAACTTGGGAGACATTTGTGCAAAGAAAAGCTGTTGAGATAAATACTTGTGGGAGAAATCACCAGCACTTTTGTCATGAAAAATTACCTCGCCTGAGCCAGATGTTGTCTCCTCCTCCTCCACTGTGAACTCCACCATCTTGCCCTCTGAGAACACCTACAATTGCACATGTTCCTATGTTTGATCATTTAGTTGTTCAGTACAGAAAAGGAAACTGGAAAAGCAAGGATTACTGGTCTCCTTGTATCCTGTCCGGGTCAAATTCATTAGGGTTTCAATGCCAAGGAAGATGGCAAAAGATATTCAACTACAAGAGGTTTCTTGCTGAGCAGTTAATGGCATCAGAATACACTGGAAAAGGAGATTCTTAATTGCTTTCAGATCTATCTCTAAGGGTTGAATGCAATCAATACAGGTCTCTGAGGGTTGAATGAAATCACTCAGGATAGGTATTCAGCAAATCAAAGCAACACAAGATATCAGAGTGGCATGAATAATTCTCAACAATCAGTGAGGATGGCGAAAAAGTCACCTTGGGAATTGCATAGAATGCAGACTTGATCTGTGGTACTCTGCATCCACCAGCAAGAAGGGATCAATTTGCAAGAAAGACAGTTGAAGAACTTTTGTGCAGCCTCAAACAGACACAACAAGAGTCTGACACAGCCGCTGCTGCTTTGATCTGTGCTGGAAAAAGGAAACTATCAGCAAGGGGTGTCTTCTTCTTGTTTCTTCTTACCCATGAGCTTGCATCAGAGGATCCTCAAATTCAGCATTTGGCGCATAAATCTCGTAGTCGAGGGCTGTCGACTTGCAGTTGTATCTAGTAGCAATCACGGCCACCCACATTCCACAAACAAAGGTTCAAGATCGTCAACACGCCTGTAAACTACTACTGAAAAAAACAGCAACAGGATGCTCAAGATTTGTGCAACTTCTCAGCACCCATATCTTCCAAACAACTGGAAAAAGTCTCATGTCCGATCACGGAGAGAATCCCAAGGACGCCATGCAAAACAAGGTGCAGATCACGTGTGGAAGAGTACAGATTCAGGATGTGCGGGATGATACGTGAGGCAAGCCTTCCAAGCTCGTTAGTTGTGTCCACGCTATCCATCCCTTTCGCAGACGCTGCCAGCCCTCGCAAGGAGGAAGGAAAAAACCCCCCAACATACCACAGCTCAACTCAGTACCCACCCTCTCAGAAACACAAAAACATACAAAACGTCTAAACAAAGTCTATTGTTCAAACACAAACACTCAGTACTACGCGACAATTACACAGCAGATTCACCTCCGCATGCTACGCTACAACAAAGAGCATCCCAAGAGAAGCCAAAATTGCGAGAGAAATTGCAGAGACAAGAGAAACATCAAGTAAGAAAATTTCGGGACAGTAATATCACCACCATCGTCAGCCATGTCGTGGAAGCTGTGCAAAAGCAAAGCTTTAGGACTCTAGTTTGATGAAGCAGAACAAGAGCAATTGGTGGAAACCCAAGAGCACCACAAGGGATGTAAAGACTTATTAGTAGTGTGCAAGCGCTTGCAAGTTGCAAAGTGTGTTTGTGCGCTACTCGATCGCAGCAATTGCAAACTTCAGAGTTGCAATCTTTACTATTGTACATTAGTACAGAAAAATGCGCATATAAATAGATGATCGATTTCAGTTCCAAAAGCTTTCAATCTTTCTCGAATGAGGATGATGAATAAAACAAGCAAGCATGCATGCATGATTCATCATCAACAAACGTAAGCATGATCATATCATCTCTCTTCTCGCTTGTCGCATCATCATATCATCATCTTCTCTCCTCTCTCGCTTAATTTTCGCATTCTTGAAGAGGACCACGGCGACGAGGACGATCGTTGGCAAAGACTTGAGTTTTAAAAAAACCCAAAAATTCGAAATTGATATCTGGAATTTAGCTCGATTCAAAACTGAAAATTTAAGTCGACAAGTGGTTACAGAATTATGGTAAGATTTGAGGGATTTTTGAGTAAGAATTTGCTTGTAGGTAGCCTAGAGCCGATCAAGAATTGGCTTGTAGAGCAGATCAGATCAGATCTAGCTCACTTACGACGCAATTTATGCGCAGATGGCAGTGATGGGCGAAGTGGGTGATGTGGATATGCGATGTTCATGACAGGCAGACTTCGTGCTGGCTTGCTGAAACAGCATCACCAGAGCTCCTCAAGGCAATTGTAACTCTATTGGCGTGCCATTTGGCAGTGCTCAGCAAAAGCAAACCCTAAAAAAAAGCAAAAAAAGCAAAAAACTTTCACAAAATTTTCCTCCTCTAAATCCCAAAGAGTTTGATGATCATCATGTCAACAAAGATGACTATGATGGATGCATCATGGGATTTGTGAAATTTGTGAAAAATACCCTCCTCCCTCCCATCAAAGTTCACCTTCATAACTGGTTTCTGGAGGCTCTATTACAGCCCCTTTTTCCCTTCCTAAGTGGGACCAGGGTTTTGTGATTAGCCAAAATGGTGATCATCCAGAAAACAATTTAGCCAAATTTGGTTACATACTAGTTATCAAGGTAGGAAAAAAAAAACAGAATCCTTTTATATTCTTGGCTACTTTTTTCGACGTTATCATAAGACTCTAGCAATTTGAATTTTTGAAATCTGGTGAAATTTGGGCCATTTTTCTCATGATTATATGCTGGCTCGGCTTCTTTTTTGGCTGTCAATTTTAATGAATCAACAACTGAGATGTGCCCCTGAAAATTGAATTATTGGCTAAAACATTGGTTACATCGTTGTGGAACAAGCCCTGGTAGAATAGGTTACCACCTGATGGAATGGTGGCTCGCCTATTGTGTTCCGCGGTGAAATGGGCCCATTTTCATAGTGCTCCATGTCACCTGTGTTTAGGGTTTAGGGTTTCGTACATTGTGTATAATGTTTATAGTTGCTTTGTTAATTCCGGTTGGTCTGGAATGCCTACTTAATTTCTGGTTTTTTTATCAAGGTAAAAAGAATTTTTTCACATGCTTTTCCTTCTCATTTGGGTGAGAATGAAAGTTACATTCTGTCAATTTTTGACAAAACAAATTTTGTGAAATTTTCAGAATTTTTGATTTGTAGAAAATTTGCCTAATTTTTCTAATTATTGGAAAAAAATTCCAAATTTTCGATATCACAAATTTGGGGGACTGGGGGAACCCTACTTCAAAATCTTGGAACATAAGCTTGACAGGGTTTGCTAAAAGCCTTTGTGGGCAAATTGAGGGAATTTAATGTAAAGTTGGAAAATTTTGGATTCTTGTAAAATTATGGGATTTTGATTAAGAATCTTTTAATTTTATGAATGTATTTTAATTTGATGACATCCATTTAATTATCATAATAATAAAATTTTAATGGATTGCATTCATCACATCTTCTTGTACATTAACTTAGTTGAATAGCAGTTCACTTGGTCTCTGCTGAATAATTAGTTTCATTTTGAAGATTCTATTTGGACAAATAGAATTTTCCCAAAATTTCCAAAAGATGCTTCATTTTCCTTCAAAAAAAAAAAAATTCTTTGAGAAAAAATTCTTTTGAAAATTTCAGCACGACAAAAAATAATTTTTATTTTTGTTGAAACTGCTACTCAACTCTCGTATACAATCAAGATGGAAATCAAGATTGCCTTAAATACCACAGGCAATGAATTTATGCTCCAAATTGGTGGGGGGTTAAGAAACGAGATGAAAATAAATTACGAATTTCACAACATAAGGTGTGATTGATGAAACAACAAAGATATTTCTCCATTGGGAGTGGACAAACTCCGATGAAATGATTTGACAATGGTTTAAAAATGAGTTATTTTATGAATAGGTGTAATGTGATGATGGAGATGGGCTTGTGCAATGTGACAATGTAATTGAAATAACACCAACATCATAAACAGATTTCATTGAAGGATGAAAGGTCTACCGAACCATTCTTTAGGGATGTCCCCAAAGATGAAGAAGTTCGAATCATGTACACATTGATCTAAACTTCATCAACAATTTATCCTACAAAGTATCAAATCTTTAATGATAAATACTTGACAAGGGTGTTTGCTTTTAAGGTGAAAATAAGTTGGAGGATTTGTCAAAGTCATCCAGTTGATTATTGCTAGTGAACAAAATTTACGCAATGCCCCAATACAAGAGAATGTCAAAAGTAATGCTTCGTGGGACTAATGATGGAGGAAGGACATGCACTTGAGGAAGTGAGATGTCTGGAACCCATGAGAATCCAAAACTTCTTGGGAACAAGTCATGTATTTCTTGATGAGCATCCAGTTTTCCACAAGCAAAAGGTCCCTTCTATATATATGAACCAGCTCCTCCTTTAGCAGAGCAGGCCACAGTACATACATTTGACTGCCTGTGTCACCTTTTCCAACTCCAGAATACAATTCAATTGGAACTTCTATGATTGCTTGACTGTTGCTTCCCACAAACAATGGCCAGTCACCCAATTGCAGCGCCTGCATGTGCATCCCCTATTGCAATAGACAAGGGCATATGACACAGCACACAGAGTCTCAGATGTCCCTTTTGAGATGAAAAGAAGGGTCATTGAAGTTGCAAAACACATAACGAAGACTGGAAAAACAAAACCTCAATGGAAATTGATGAACAAAAACCCTCACATTTGGGGTTGGTTAGTCTTGTCCAACCTACAACCCAAACAGAACAGGAAACCAGTCTGACTATGATATCTACAAATGAGAGAGCCTTTTAATGACATTTACACAAACACTGAGTCCATACATGACAACTGTGGTCCCTCCTATCCTATGAGGGTAAGGAAAACAATCATCTCCAATTCCAAGTGAGGGAACCCAAATGTAACTGAGTGTTCAGGTTCATCGGCAACAGTAGTCCAGAGAGTTCCACCACATGATAGCTACTGCACAATCATGAAAGAAATAGGAAAGCTCTTTTTTAGTGACTGCATTAGCCACAGGTGATGATCTTGTAACCATCTACCAGTTAGCTTAGGCCCCCTATTCCTCAGGGCCTACAAAGGAATAGTATGGGAATAGTACCTGCTAATACCAATCTAAAAAAATTCCCTGTCCTCTGATTTGCAAGCAAAATTTCATCATAAGATGGATCCAAAAATGTCTCATTCCATTGCGGGGATGACTTCCTAGAGTGCCATCCCAGACCACAGAATGACCCATTCATCTGGCAATTCAATGAGTACCTTGTGCAGAAACAGCAGCCTCCTGTGACCAGAGTGTCACATTCTAATCTGTGGACTACTCTGAAACTGATGACAAGGGATTCATATTTGAGCAATTTTTTCTCTTGTCAAGACTGCAAATCCTGCCAGAATTTGACGATAACTCTCTACAGAACATTGGGTTCCCAGTTCCTTTCAATAAATCAAAATAGGTTGACTCCGAAGATCTCTCCAACCAAGACTGCAAGACCAAGTCCCATTGCAATCAGGGATGATCCCACAGTGAGGCGGTGTGTAATCCGTGGAATACGCTCCTGCAAAGCATTGCTAAGAGTGCTTACAAAGGCAGTGTAACTGCCCATAGCCAACACCGTCCCCAGCAAGAACATGCCTAGAAATGCTGCCCCTGCCATCCGGGATGGGAGTGAAAGTGCTGGCAGTATCACCAGCAGTGCATCTGGCTGTAGCCCATACACTATACCAGTCAGGAATGTTGTATGACCAACTGACTTCTTCCCAGGAGTTCTGTTTACACCACCCTCAAGAGTGTTTGAGCTTAAGATATCACCTTCTGCTAGGGCAGGAACATCCTCTAAAACTTCATGGGCTTCCCTGATTCCCATGGCTCCAATGATAATGAGTGTCAAGCCCACAACCCTTGCTGCCCATGTCTGGATCAGTCCAAGGTGTAATCTGCTACAAGGAAAGTATCATATTAGAAGGTTAAACCAAGAGGGGAACAAAATAAAGATACAATGATGACTTGGAACTTTCCAGAAATCTGCCATAAACTCATTGATGTGCACAATCTCTGAAACCAAATTGAGAGAATTAGAAATTTCTGCAATGTCAGGATTCTGAAGTTGATTCAACTTGAATGCAAGGTTATTTTCAAAACAACAGGGGTGCTGATTGTATTTTGACTTGAGGTACATTCCACCAATTCACACTTGAGAAAGGATTTCAAGAGTTACTTTGGCCTCAGAGGGGGACTTACCGGTCCTTGAGTGATAGGAAAATGAGGCCAAAAAGTATCTGACCAGCATCATGCCCACAGCCCCAGAGGGCACCGACAGAGAAACTCTGTAGCCTTGATCGCCCAATACAAAGTGGTGCAAGTGCTGCAAGATGATCAGGCCCTGTTAATGTGTGTAGGCCTCCTGCTATCAACCCTGTCCAAGCACTAGCCAGCAATGTGCCACCACCCCGTCCTAATTCCTTGGACAGAACCCCACTACTGCTTGCTGCCACTTCCCCTCCCACAAATGTCTGAGTCTCAACTGCAGCTGTTGCAAGACCTGGCCGTCTGCTTAGCACAATCAGAACTCCAAGTACCACTGCTGATAGAATCCTTGCAACCTTGAAAAGCTGTTAAAATTCCACAGGTTACTCATTTGCAGATGGAAGGAAAAAGAAGTCAAGAACAGGCCCGCAGTCTTCTAGATAACCTTGATTGAAAGTCAGAACCCTCTTTTCATAGCAAAAAGGGACACTACACAACAACTCCTGTCCACTGCGGTTGCCCATTTTCCCAAGGACTTGCTGCACATACTGTAGGTAGCATGTGCAGGGCCTCATTGTGATCTAAACCTGCTACTTACTCAATCAATATAATCAACATAGGTCACTAACCTCAAGAAAGCTACTGCATGCATACAATTTGCACACAATGCACAGAATTTCCTGCTCAAAGATGCACAAAGAAAGGGTACCTGGTTTCCAGCACGATGTCCAGCAGTTGATGTGCCAACCAGTGATCCAATGCCTGCTGCAGGAGTGTCACAAACATAGCCACCTGCCTCAGTCTCTGCAACTGGAATTGGCGCCCTCTGTCATCCAGTCCAACAGAACAAAAACAAAATCAGCAAGGTAGAGAGACAGCAACAGATTTAGTACTGTGGCCTTAAACCCTAAACCTAGCATAGTTTCCAATGCCAATTGAGTGCCATAATAATTCTCTGCATGCACTTGATCTCATCAAGACTAGCCACAAACAGGGAACAACATACCATATGAGTGTCTGCTGCAATGGCTTGCACCTTCCTCTGTGGTTCTGACCCAAAGTGCCTCACTGACCATCTTTCACCAGCTTCAGTTCCAATGCCAGCAACAATTCGTGCAGCTTTGCTCATGTACTTCTTCCCAGGCCTTTCTGTTACCACTCTCCATGACAACCTGTGGAGAAAGAAACACAGATTACACACACATTGTGTCAACTCCAAGAAAGCCCCATAAGTGTTCCCATCATTTCATGTATAGTATTCAGAATACTGCATCGTGCTACAATGGCTGCCTCTCAATTTGCTCCTAGAACTAAAAAAACAACCGAATCCATCATCACAAAATTCCAAAACAGGAAGACTCAAGACACCATATCTCTGTGAACTTCTTTGGCTCCAGAATACATGCAAGCTCCACGTGGTCAACAAAACCCTAAATCCTACAAACTTCTATTTCACCAAGCCTCAAAAACACTGAACTCCTCTGAGACTCACTCTGACAACAAACCTTCCACTACTGCCAAATTCTTAAAACCCTACCTCTCTAACTATTGAGCTCGCAAGGAGGAATAAGAAAATCAATTGCTTCAGAAATAGTTGAAAAATGGCACGCAAAAACACTACATTGCTAACAACCCACTTCTTCTTACGAGGAATTCCTCCCCAATCTCCCAGAAAAAGAAAAAGAAAAACCCACAGCCCAACTTCAAAGGAATCCTAACCTGGTGGCTTGCGCTCTAGCTTGATTCAGCGAGAGAGAAGAAGGAGAAAGAGCAACGTTGCTGCCCACCGCAACTCCCATGGACTGAACCGGCCGCAGCAGCGCCGCCTGGCCTGCCATCAGCCCTCTCTGCTGCTTCCTAAACGCAGCCAGCCAACAGGTCCCCTTTCACTTCTTCACTTAGTTGCGGCTCGTCGAGGATCAACGACAACCCAAAAGAAAACCAACACCAACAACAACAACAGAAATACAAAACATTCTTTTGGAACCAGAACAGAATTCCTGGAAGCTTACAGCTCCTGCACCGACCCCCCCACCTCACATCTCTCTTGAGACTTCAGTCTCAAAGACACCAGCTGAACTACCAAATGTACTTACCATAATTGAAGCATGACACATGCATGTATGGTGTGATGTGGGAGAGAGAGAATATTAGAGAGAGAGGGAGAGAGGGAGGAAGAGAGAGAGATGAGAAAAAGAGCTTGATGGAAACTAAAGGCAAACATGGAAACACGTTTTCTCTTGGGACTTTTATTTTTCTCTCTTTCTCTCTCTTTCTCTCCCTCTCTCTCTCTCTCATATCTTTTGTTTGTTTGAGTTTTGTTTTTTCAAAGCCAAAACCCATGTCCATATTTCCTTCTTCCATCCTTCCTTGTGTACTAGGTATGGCCTAGGGCCCAGTTCCACCTAGGAACACATTGAGCCCAGTAGGTTGAGACTTTCATACATCTGGTCCAGTGATACCAGAAGCAACCAGACGTTGCACTGGTTGAGATGCTGTTCCGCATGGAGTGGTAACAGATTCCAGAGTATAACTAGTCTTCCCCCCATCCTTTGATTCACATCATCAGACTACAATATTCTGCACCGCTTGATTCAACTCACAAGTGGAACTGCCTAATCAAAAGTGTGGAACTAGCAGATGACCACCAGTACCCACATGTTTTTAAAAAAACCGCAAAAAAAATGTACCTGAATAATAACACATCAAAACCTTGTAATGTATACTGGTGAGGCCCTTGACCCATTCCAATATGTAAGAAGACTAGTGTGGATTATTCCGGAACATCCCATCTCCATGTTGACATCTGGGCTGTTGAAAAGTGTAGTTATGTGACACAATAATGGACCATTACAAGATTGTAATGTGCCAACAAGTTTGTAAACCATTACAACGAGAGGAACTCTGCCAACTTAGACCATTCCGGATCTTTGGTTTCAGCCACAGGGTAAGTGGAAGAAGAATAATCCATGGCAGCTGGTTAGCTAAGTGTATTCTCTTGCAATAAAAGTTTTGGCAAGTTTCTTTTAAGTTTTTAATTTAATTTTTTACAAACATTTTTAATGTTTGTAAAAGTATTACATTATCATTTCTTCCAAAGAGTCAAGGGACTTGACACAAAGGTTGTTGTTGGCAAGCACCTAACTAAGTATGAAGTCAATCGCGTTGTCAACTTGGTAATTCTTTTTTTTTTTTGCCAAGGAGTAACACAATTACAAGGAGGAATAAAGAAATGACGGGAAAAAAAGAGAAATTTTAAATAAAAAGTCCTTTCAATTTTCTTCTCCTTTTTATTTCTTCTTTCTTGTGTTGTTTCTCTTAAAATAGAGTTTGGCAAGTGTGAAGAGATTTGATGATTTATGAGCAGACTTTCTTTCTCACAGGACATCCCATGTTCATTGAGCTCACATTTTTTTTCATTTCGGCCTAAGTGCTTGGCTCATAGCTCAACCAATGCAATGCCATAATGTTTTGCTTGTCATGAACAATCTTCTTGATTGCTATATAACTTTGACTTGGATTTCCCCACTTTTTAGTCTAGGTCTCCCTTGTTATGTCTTCATTCATCTTATTGATACTTTGGGTATTCATTTATTACAATGTTCCTGCAACATTGAACATAGTAGGACACATGATGTCATTTGGGATATCTTTGCATCCATTGCAAAAGAAGCTAGTTTTCATGTGATTCAAAAAAAAATTACACATCATTTTTTCTTCCACATTCTAAACATACCTACATCATGCCAACATTATAATTTCTAACAATGGGACTTGAAATTCTCTAGACATTTTCATTGTTGATCTCAATTGTGTAAATCTTTTGATCTAAACCTTTTCCACTTGTGATTTCATCACATGTTAAAGACAAAATTACTAGACTTTTGGCTAGTTTTTATTATGTACTGTACTAGTACAATATGGTTAGGTAAGCCCCTACCTAATTCATTGTTTTAGGAAGTTTAATTAACTTTATTTTCATTATTTTAGGGAGTGTTAAGTGGCTGGTTGACTTGCCTAACTATTTTCCCTAATTGAGATTTTGTCCTAAGTTTAAGAGGTAAGAAAGAAAATCAATGGTGTAAAGAACTCAAGGGAAAATTTAAAGGACCTAAACTAGTTGTGATCACCACTGTGGTAGGAAATAGGTGAAAATTGATTCATTTACTTAAGGGGTTGTTTTTGTGAGTGGAAAGAGGAGGGGGAAAGTTGAATAGATGGTGCATGTCCAAGATAGAGATTTGTGTTGAGAATAAGGACAGACCTACTGGAAATTATATTTAACCTACCTCATTGTTTGATATAACCTTTTTTTCCTCTTAATTCTTGATATCATTTCTAGCTTTTTTTTTTTTTTTTTGGTCCCCTGAACCTAAGCAGTTTTAGGGTGACTTTAGAGAGGGTTCCAAGGTCCAGGGGCCAATGAATTCAAACAATATTATTGGTCAAAAGCTTTAAATTGGTGTGAAGGCCTTTACATGAGGGTCCAAGACCGAAAAGTGGCAAATTGAGGCTAAACCTACATGGCACCTGTTTTGGAGGGAAAATCAATTGGTTTGGACCCAAAAACAGTGCTAAAAGGAGAGCTCCTTATTTGGAGAACCAAGAATCAGGCTACGGCCCAAGGTACAGTCCAACTCAAGGATTCAATTTGCGTCAAATCAGTCCAAATTGGTTCCTAGGAAATTTGGACCCTGGACCCTTGTCTAAAGTGGGCCTTAGTTGGAACTGTGTAGAAGATTTTGGGAGCTATCACTTAATTGTAATGAAAACCCAATAGATTAAAAAAGGATTTGATAGTCAAATGGTTTGTAATTTTTAAGCATTAGGTCATATTTTACTATGTTGGCAATGGGGATCTACTAGGGCTTGTTTTAGAGTGTCACTAGTGTGTTTGCACTGATGATTTCAAATGAGTGTGCACTCTTTGCCAGATAAAAAGATATTCTTGGCATTTGTGTTGGTATTTTACTTTTTGTCACAAGTAGTGTTTTTGAATATTGCAACAACCAAACCATGGATAAATCCCCTCTAGAAAGGAACCAAAAAAAACTCCAAAAATATCCTAATGGCACCCCAAAGTCATATAGGAGTATACAATTCACAAATGTTGGTTTTGCCTCAAATTTCCTCCGAGTGTGCCTTATTAAATTTCACATAAATTCAGTTAGTCAAGTCAATTATATAATTTTGGTCATGACCCAATGAAGATCAGCCCAATTGAAGATTCATAACTCGTCTTGAAGTCTTATTATTTCATGTAATTTAAAAGGTTTTTTCCTATGTGTGTTGGGTGGTCATCTCCTGGTTCCACTTAAGGTTTGGCCAGTTCCACTTGAGGTTTTGCCAGTTCCACTTGTGATGCGAATCAAACAGTGGGGAACACTGGCTATGCTCTTGAATAAGCCCGGTTAGAATCAGCTAAGACTGGACAGAATGACATCAACCAGCCTCAGCATGATCAGTACCGGTCCCATTTCATGGTACAAAATGGTGCTTGCTGACCATAATATACCATTTTGGACCTTTTTTTTCTTGAATTGTTCCAGGCATTAGATGTATAGTGTTCAAATGTTGAAAGTCTTTTGTTCAGCCACCAAACCTCATGCACTGGTCAGATGCAAAGTCCAATTTAATCAATAACCAAGTGAACCTATTCAGAGGTATGAAATTCTTAAGTCAGCAAGCGTCACATGACCTTCTAAAAATTGTTGAGGCTTGGGTCCATCTTGTCACACAGACCCATGTGAGACAAGGCCAAGTCCATGCTTGGGTACATCTTGTCTCTCAAACTCAAGGGAGAGAATGCCAAGTCCATGCGTGGGTGGGTACATCTTGTCTATCAAAACCCCAGGTCAAAGACCATGCCCATGCTTGGGTCCAACTTGACTCTTGAACCCAACACAGAAAAAGGCCCACCCCCACAAGACCCTCTGAGTGATGTCAATTTGAAGGTTTTGTGAAGCAATGATGATCCCCAGCACAAAAATGAAGAAACCCATTTATATTGTATTGAGAGCTTCCCATCACTTCCAATTTTAAGTCAACCTCAATAGAAATCACAGCCAACCCACAAAACAAAGGTATAGAGATTTCAGACCCAACAATACAGAACATAGGAGATGGCCATGGAAACACCAAGAAAAAACAGAGACCTGCAAAAAGAAGAAACATCCAAAAAGAACTGAACAAGGAAACAGGGAGCAATGAACAACCATATGTTCTTTTCACCAGAAAGTGTTTGGTAGAATCTGGAACATAGGAAGCCACATTTGGCATAGAAATCATGTTAACACCTGCATATGGTGGCTGAGAAAAATGAGAAACAATGTCAGTCATTAAGCCTTTTGAGTCTTGGGTTATTCCCAAAGTCCAAGAAATTGCAAGAGAAAAAATCAAGAATGTCCGGAACTAACAGATGGAATTGCAAGACAAAGACAGTGGAGAAAACTCCACAACAGCACTTTCAAGATTGACCATTGTTGTGAGCTCCAGAGAAGCCAAAACTAACATGACAAGAATGAGTGCGGTCGTAACCTTCTGAATGTCCCTGACAAAGGAACAGACCACCACCCTCATCACAAATAGCAGTGATGAATAGAACACAAACAGTAATAGACAGAGAACCTGGGTCCTCAGTTTCTTGACAAAACCATCAACCACCCAAGTTCACCCAAAGTGACTATATGGCTTGGATTGCCTCTTCCCTTATGAGTCCTCTGTAGTACAGCAGTAGTCATCCACTGACGTATGGACTACTGACAGTGTAATAGTCTAACTATGATATCAAACGTTGATCGATGGATTTTACTAACCCTGCTAGCATAAACTTACATTACATCCTCCAAACAATTTTTCTTGCACACATCTAGCACCTTGAATAGTATTAACAAACCTTGTAATCAAACATGAAGATAGAAGATGGCTACCTTTTCGTATAGAAAGTTCTAAGGTGGGGGAAGAGAGGACGAGAGATGTATCTGCATACAGCACTGCCTGATGGAAAATGACATGGAGAACACCTGCAACTTGGACCTATGATTAGAAGGGTGTCATCTTGCTTGTGATTCAAGACATTAAGATTTACTAGACCTGGAGACATTGCTAAAAATTCCTTTCCTCCTAGAGCTTGCATTGGTACTTCGCAAGTCTACCAAATCTTCAAACAGCCTGTCAGATTGGTTGCCTTCTTTGGTTGGAGATGCAGCCTGTGGCGAACCTCCCATCACCCCAGAATTACCAAGCTCAGTGGATCCCCCTGAACTTGCCCTCGACAGGCTTTGACCACCCTGCTGCTGCTGCTGCTGGAAAAACTGTTGTCTTTGGGTGTGTTTACCTGGGGGTGGAGGCAGTACTGGAGCTGGGTTGCTTGGTGACCCAGCACGACCCACCATGGCATGCTGTTGTGCACTTTTGGCATGCATACCATTGAAACCACCACTTGGAGATAAAGCCCGGTAGCTTTCTCGTAGCTGACCTTGAGACTCCTGCTGCTTAGTGGGTGACTGTGAATCCCCATAAACCGGGGAAGATTGAAGTGGGCTGTGGGTCTTACCAGCTGCTGGAGAGGCCCTTGAGAATGGGGCAGAGAGATAATCTTGGGTACTCTGTAGCTGTGAAGAAACCTGTCCCTGTGTATTTTGCTCTTGTTGTGACGAAGGGCTCACTGGACTTCCATTAGAATGACCATACAACTGTCGCTGAGCAGCAGGAGACAAGACTGGTGTGCTTGGCATGGTGTCGAAGGATTGGACCGTTTCAACAAAGCCACCTTGTACTCTTTCTGAAGGAGGGATGACTGTGTGTGCAGTTGTTGCAGATGACTGTCCTGATGCATCATCACCATATAGCTCTCCACTGAGCAGGTCCACTGTCTGCTCATGTTTCTCTGCATAGCGGCCGGCTGGACCAACCTTCTTGTTTGATTGTGGTGGAGGTGGCAATGTCAGAGGTGGGCCAATTGGCAACCCAGCACTTGGTCCAATTCCTGCTGCTGCTGCTGGTGTATTATTTCTCTGAGCTTGTAATCGTGATCGAGATGATGACCTGAAAAACATCTCTTACCCAGTTAGATATATCCTCTTGTTGACAATAAATGCCTTAGAAATGTCATAGTTTGCCTTCATTGGTTCCAAACACAGTGCAAAATGAGGGAATTTTGGGGATCAAGGGCAGAGGAGCAAACAAAGCTTAATGGGCATCCAAATGTTCCTGCTGATTCAGTACAATAACACCTAAAGACTCACCTACTGATCAAGATAAGGGGGCATACCTGTGAGCAAGTTGTGCAAAGTCATCCTCTGGTTCATCATCTTCATGATCAAACCGTGGAAGGGTCACTGCCACAGGTTGAGGTGGCGATGGAGACCCTGAAGCAATTGCATCATGCTTAGCAAGAACACGCTGCAGGTCATCATTCAGCTCCAGGCCCTGACCGAGCAACTTTTCATCACTGCCAGCCAATGACAAATGTAAGCAGCTGAGAGAGACACATAAAACATAGAGCATTCAGCAAAGGAGAACAACTTGAACATTGAGAAATAGAGCCAAAGATGACCTACGAAGTTGTATTGACAAGTGCCATGACATAGCGCTGATTTGTACGGCACTGATCCACAAGTTCTGATATAACCTCCCCCTTGACTGCCTGCACCGAAATCCCTCACAAAATGAGACTTGGTATATGACTACCAGTCAAACTCCAGTTTCAACTCACAGCCAAACTGTTTATCCTCCACAGAGCACAGCTCAATCTTGAGGACATGAGAGAATAGAACATGTGCCAATAATAGGAGGGGGAAAAAGTTTACTGTGAAGCAGACTATCATCCCAAATATCACAAAACAGACAGACCCTTAACATCTAGGTAGAAGGAAGACAACAAAAAGAGTTACCGCTCCATCCTGTGGGTCCAAGGCACTCAGCATGTCTGTGAGTATCTCAATCATGCTGTGAGCGGTTGCAATATCTGTCAAGCTATACCACCATACACAGTGAGAAACATATCCAAAGCATGTTTCAGCTTAAAGGTGGCTTTGCCAGTCACCTTCACACTTCTACTTGAACATTCTACCTAAACAAATTACAGCTTTCCCTTGAGTTTAGATTCTGCCCAGAATCTGATTTCATATGCAGATTGTGCCCCCTTGTATTCAAGTTATAACTTCCTCCAGAGATAGTTTTAGCAAATGGGTCCTGCAACGAATGTTGCATTTTTTGCAGTCAATGCATGTAAGCATTCTTCAAGTATAAAACTCAAATTTGCTTCATCCCATACCTCATGCCTGGGGTGGTCTCTGGTGCCACAACACCCCCTGGTGCTGTAGGTGTGACAAGATCTGATTCAGATCCCACTGGATACCCAATAACAGGCGGTGTTGGCTGACAGGGTGGAGTAAAGATGGGCACTGACGGCTCACTTGCTCGCTCTGGAAAGTCCACCCCTGCACGCTGAATAAAAAACAGCCCCACCATTTCAGCACCTCTCAAAAGGGACAAAGACTCCAACCATGATATGCCAAGAATATTCTGAACTTGTGTGCTACAGCTACTTGGAGGTTCAGACCCACACATAGCAATCCAACAGGATTCTTTTTAATGTAAAATACTATCTCATTGATGAGCATCACATGCCTTTGCCCTATTCTACTGCACAATAATGTCCATATCTTCAGCAGTCCCTTGGTCAAGAGGCTCCCAGTCCAATGGCTGCAATTGGTGTCTTTCTTTTGTCTTTTCTTTCTCCTCTTATTGGAGATGGGAACCGTCAGCAGGCAAGTACCTGGCCAGGAATGATATCCACAAAAACAAACAGATGTCCACAGACATGTAGCCACAAAAATATGGCTACAATGCAGCTAAAACAGAAAGACAAGAGGGCTTTTGGGGGTGTACCCGCAGCTCATCATAGGCCACATAATATTGAGGATAACGTCCCTTTTGACCCCCAAAAGCTTCTTGCCATGCATCCAGTAATTCGAGTACTTTCTCCCTCACCCGCAAGTCTGACTGAGAAAGTGACAATAAACCATATTGGGCATAAGGCTATCACAAGCATGCCGCAGGTCACCAATGTAACTAACATTGCCCAATCAGACTAAAAGCATATGAATCCAAACCAAAAGGAATTACTGCTCCTCAAGTCAATCAAGAACAGTCCTGACAAAGGGAAGACAAAAAATAGTAGACTGGCACTTGATAGAAAACAATCACTGTACTTACTTTTTTCTTCACAATTTTCACCATCTCATGCAGCACATCTTTCTCTGCAATTTGCTGATGAACACTATCACCACAATTTTTCACAAGAGTTTCAAAAACCTGCAGCCAAAGCAACCCATTCTGAGTGTGGTAGAAAGAGTGAATTCTCAGCATTCCACATTGCAGGAAAACCCTAAGCAGTGTACCACATGCATGCATGCAACCAGAAACTGCAAAAACACAACCCAATAGGTTTCTGGCAGCTAAACCCTGGTTTACTGTCTCCTCACATTTGAAATTGACACTTACAGTGAGTGCAAGAATCTGAATTGCAGCATTCTTATTTGTGATCCGCTTCTTAAGTTGTTTGATGACATCCTTCGCTTGCCTGCAATCATTACACGGAAATTCATCACTTCCACCCTGGGGAAGAGAGGTGAAAAGATAATCAACTGCTGGAGAGTGCCCAACACTGCCATCACATCCCTGATGGTTGGCCGTAATAAATATCTTCACAAGTACCAACAAGTTCTCCACAACACCCGGCAGCTATTGAGGACTCCACCATCATGCTGGCTAGTTCAACAAACATAAAAGAGAAGGAGACAACCAATTAAACCAAGGAGGAAAGGGTGGGGACACAAAAGGATAAAAACCTAAAAAGAAAACAGGAAGCAAAGTTGAGAAACAAATCAGAGAAGTTTGGGAGCTTGATCATTGAGGACACAGTGAGGCTTTGAAAGGGTTTGCTGAAAACAAAAAACCAGCAAACAAATAGTTCTCCTGGTGGAGTTTTGCTGAAACCAGCATTGATAGGCGTATCGAATTGCACACCGTTACAAAGCTTGGGTCATCAATTGGGCATGAGATAACACACACATCAGCAGTTCCGAATAAGACATATCACCAACATGGCATTGAGAACTGGAGCATGCAAGTTTGTATATCACTGGCTGGATGTGGAACTTTTGTAGGTTTTCTGTTTGGCTTTTGTGCAATCTCTTGTGCTTCAAAGTGAAGCAAAATAATACCATTTTCAGTACCCTTACAACCAACTCGCAGATGGGTGTGATAGCAAATACCCATGGACACCCCCATCAACAAGCAACCTAAGCATGACCCAAGAACGCGGTATTGACAATCCTTGACATCCACACCCACCGATCACCACTACCACGCCTGCCCACAAGGGATTCCAACAGAGGTACGCTACTGTGTGCCTCCGATTCCTCGGAAAAAAAAACACTACATTCAAAAACCCAATTGCCTTTCTTCGCAGGCTCAGAAGCTGGAGAAGCTGAGACAGTTCATTGACTACTTCCTTCAGAAACAAGGAGCCACAAGCTACACAAACCCGTGGATGCGATCCAAAATCCCCCAAAAGTTGAAGAAGGAAAGTTCAAGTATCCACTGCAGGGTATGGGAAGGGGGATTTCTGAAAACCACAGAAGAAAAGGACAGAGAACAAACACACTCATCCCCAGATCAGAAAGGAAAACGAAAAGAAGGAGCAGAAAATAACCCAGGATCATTGTTGATCATGTCACAGATATCGAGATTCAGAGCCCAGTCAGGCCCGAGCAGCAAGTCATTCGTGGCCCTCTCCACCAAGCTCGCTGCTGTCATGTTGCTCCGCTACTTTTGATGCACCAAAATTTGCACCCAAAAGAAACCACCCCCAAAAAAAAAATCTCTCCTCAAATTCCTCCTCTCCGATCCCACTCGCTACTGCTCCTCACAATCTCCCGAGCTCTTGCCAAGTCGCCGCAAACACCGACTCCCACGCTCGCAGACGCGCTCTCTTTCTCACACACACACACACACACATACTCTCTCTCTCTCTCTCTCTCTCTCTCTTCCTTCTCTCTCGCGACTCGCCGACCACCGGATGGCGCCGTCGCGAATTGCCGACCAGCAGATGGTACCGTAACTTCGGAAAGCGACAGGGAACGTTCGTGAGGGAACTTTCTGAGGAGGAACGAAGGGGGAACGAAGGGGAACGTGATTGCCCAAACGCGTGGACAACACACTCCGTACAGGATAAGAGTACGACGTACATACTGATTACATACTTTCCCAGTCGGGGAACGATTTTGGGGGGTGGGGAACTTTTGTGCGTTCTCTGTTCCCCTCAAAGTTTAACTCAAGCACTCAACCCTGATTCCCTTACTCATGAGCTGAAGCAAAAAAGCTTCATGGGATTTTCAAAATTAAATAGTTAATTGATTTCATGGGATTTCTTTTTTTAATTTTTAAACCATAATTAAAATGCCTAATAATCCAATAATCAAAAGTCTAATCCATAAAGGAAAAGTCATCTATCTAACCCACCATATATAACACTCAAAATTCTTTTAAAATTTTATTAAAAAAATCTTGTTATATAAATCTGTATAAATAATAAATAATTACCAAGGTTTATGGTATCTAAGTATTATGGAATAATATCAACCCCTCCTCCCCCCATGCATGCATGCATGCATGTTCTGACATGAATGTGAAAAGGACCTACACGTGGATGGATGGATGAATGAATACTTGCAGCTTCATCTGATGAAAGTGGTATATCAAAAATGCCAGGTCCCATGCACACTACACGTATATTTATTTTCAGGAATTTATGTGGGCTTTTCCAATAGATTTTTTTTTTTAAACTGCCCAACATTCCCTGTAAGCCAATGGGTGATGTCCAAAAATTAAAAATTAAAAATTAAAAAATTCTAAAGTACACTAGTACCTGCTGACAAGAAAAAAAATTTCATGATTGATATACCTGCCCAACGCTTGTCCTTTATTTCCATCCGCATGACAGTGTAAATAGGGTTTTGTAAATTGGGTAATTTACTTTTTTTTGCAACCCATAAAACTGAAACGGGAACAGCAAATAGGTGGGGTGATTACTACCAATCATTATGATAGGCCAATCAGAAACACTCAGCAGCAGCAGTCAGATCATATTTATTACACTCTTTTTGTGCAGGTGCACAGAGTTGCTTGTGTCTTTTACCATCCAATTTTACTGAGCAGGATCACATACGGATCACTGCTGGAGATGCTCTTAGCCTATTTATTACCCCCATAAATGTGACATACATCCCACATTATATAAACTGAAGGAATTTTTATTGTAAGTTTGCTTGTTGGGTCAAAAGGCAAATGGAAAAGGCATTTCCATCCTTGATGCTTAACCTATCTAGTTAGCTCGGAGTTGAGTCTCCTCTTTCCATGATATAGATAGAGTCTTGAAGAGGGGAAGGGGATTTTCTTAGAATGTTGGGCTTGGATTTGGTGGGGGAAGAAAAGGTCCTCTTCTCATTGATTTCAAGCAAAGAAAAAGTCATCTGACTATATTAGACTCAAATTCTTAAAATTTTATAAACAATCTTGTTCTATAATGTTTAAAATAAACATACCAAGGTTCATGGTATCTAAGTATTATGGAATAATACCCACCAACCCACCACCCCCTTCCTGCCACCCTCCTCTCATCTCATTCACAAAACACATCCATATGAATTGTGAAAAGGCATCCATACGGATGGATACTACTGCAGCTTCATGTAATGAAGTCAGTATTACTGTGTTTTTTCTTTTTTCTTTTTTTTTTCCATTTTCAATCTCGAAATTAAGGCACGAAAATCAACCCAAAAATTTTCACAAAATTAATCGAATTTATACTAGAAAAAAAATCCAAATTTTCCCCAATTTCTTTGTCGAAAAATGGTGATACATATATGATAATTCTTTTCAAGAGTTTATTTGCACGGGGCCGTTCCCATGTCCCCCAAAGATGGAGCTGAGGGGCACCTATTTGGGGAACGCCCCCCACTCTGACTTTGTTAATTGTTAACCAGTGTTGGTCAGGTTTGAGTTTCCAATCGGGTTCAGTTCTAAGAACTGGACCAATGGGTGCACTTGGACCTCGCTTAAAAAGGGACGCAATGGGTCTTAAGGGATTTTTTCAAAGGTCTAGGTCATAGGGTTAGGTAGGGGCTAGGGTTTGTGGTTTAAATAGAGTTTATAGTTTGTAGGTTCTAGCATCCTAAGTCTAAGTTCTAGGGTTCTAAGAATGGCATAGGGACTACTATATAAATGCTAATCTTATTGTTCCAAGTTGAGATAAAGGTCTTAATGGTTCTCTATTCGGTTGGCCACATTTTGCTTTTAACCAAAAATGTAGAGTTCTAGACTATGGTTGTGCATAGTAATTTTTTTGGTTTTAGTTTTCAATGTTCTATTGTAGTGAATATTATTGTAGTGTTGTGCCTTCTCAGCCATACATGTTGTTGGAAAGGATTTGATACTACATCCATAGCCTTCATCACCATTGTGAAGGTGCTTAATATTGGTGGAGAAGCCATTTGATGTTCTTTCAAAATTGATTGGAGCTTCAATGTTTTAAAATAAAATCTAAAGCCCAGAATTGACCTTCAACTTGGTCCTAGAATCGCCTTAAATAAGGGTTTAAAATGAGCCTCACCTTGAACTTAGATCCAATGGTCTAGAGTAAGGTTTCATATTTAGGATCTTCTAGGAAGTAAGGCATTACTTTGAGTTTGTTAGGCCAAGGGTTACACTGAACTTCTTGGAAGGTCCTATAAACGAAACCTTAACCGGTGTGAAATCACAAAAAGATTTTATTTCTGTTTTTACCTTCTTTTCTTTTCTTTTTTTAATGGTTGTTTCAGTGGTTTTTTTTTTAATGATCGCTTTCTACTTTGCAACTTCTTTTTGTGATATTACTTTCTTGTTCACGGCTCCTTGTTGCATCTCTCTCTCATTGCTTTCATGTTTGCAACTCCTCGTTGCCCGTGGCTATCATCGTTATCAAAAGCTTCATGTAAGTTTCATTATTTTTGCTTGTTGTTGCATTATTTTGTTGTTTGTTTTGTTCTTGCTTCATTTCATTACTTTCCAAAGCTTCTAGAAAGGAGCTTCTTGTTTCCTTGCAGTTTCTTTGTTTTCTTGCATATCTCCTCCTTGCTTTCCATCATCACTCTCTAAAGCTTCTAGACAAGAGCTTTTTTTTTCCTTGCGGCTTCAATATTTTCTTGCATGTTTCCTTCTTGCTTTTCATCATTGCTTTCCAGAACTTCAAAAGAGGAGCTCATTTTTTGCTTATGAGTTCTAGCTTTTGATTTGTGTCTTTTCTTGATGATAGATCGGTTGATTTCTTCAACCTTGTCTACATCATTGTGCTTCTTCTTTTTCAAGGAAGTTGTTCTTCATTCCTTTGCTTCTACAGTAGCATTTTGTCTTTCCTTTTTTTTACTTTGTTTGTTGTTTTTGATAATTTTTTGTTCCTGTGTTTTTTGCAATAGTTTCCACATTTTCCATTTTTAATATTTTGTATTTTATTGATGTTTTCCTTTTCGCAACTTATTTTGTGCCATTGTTGGTGCATCTGCAAACATCGCTACATCATCCTTAATGCTTTCACATTGAAGTTCTTTAATTATTTCTTCTCCTTTTCATTTTGGTTTTCTCATATTCATTCCATTTCAATTTTTTGTTTCACCATGTTTTTGGTTCATGAACCAGCTTTGAAGAAGCATTGTGTTGATGTTCCAAAATATTCCATTGATGTTTTCATGGATTCTTTGCCAAGATTGTCTAATTTGGTAGTAATTAGTAATCAATCAGTTAATTTTCAAACTTTTTAGTTATGTATGTTTACTTTCTTCTAGTTTTTTGGATTTGTTATTTTTTGCATTAGTCATTGTAATTCCTTCTAGTCTTGATTATGTTTTTAATGATGATGATGTGTGGGTTCACAATGCTTTTGAGTAATTGTTTATGGGATCACCGGATGGTGTTGAACCTATGAGATTATCTGATGGTGTTGATCTTCATGTTGAACTTAATGTTACATTGTTTGCAAGTTTTTACATCCTTTCCATTGTATTAGCTATTGAGGGCTTTGATGTTTCTGGTCATTTGGACCCTGTTTTTTCAAAGCCTAAAGAAATTCATCTTCTACCACATTTTGAATTTGTTCCTCTTTTGTCGCATTTTGAATTTATCCCTCTTCTGTTGCATTTTGAAAATGTTGTTGTTGGTAGTAATGTTGTTGATCCTAATGATGATGTTTCACTAAAATCTTAATTTATGGATGTGATTAAAAAAGAGTTTTAGAATGTCAATTAAGGTGGTAAGCAAGCACTCTAAAATGTGGACTAAAAATGCTTTTGATGAGTGGCATGAGTTTTAGGGTTTTGACATAAGCAAATATATTGCGAATTTTTCAAAAAATGAACAATCTATCATCATTTTGGATGATATCCTAAGCATGTTCATTTTTGAAGTTACAAAAAAGGACTGTAGTTTATACCCTCCATTGAAATACATAATCTTGATTTTTTTGTTTTAATTATTTTTTGTAAATGTTTTTATAATGAAATTTAAGGTTTTATTTCAATTGTTTAATAACAAGTGTAGATATTCCACCAAGTTTTAATTAGGGTACTTGATTGATTTTTATTATTATTTTTCATTTTTTGTGCACATTATTAGAATTCTTGGTTTTTCAAACAATCCAAATTGATGAATTAGTCTTTCTTAACTAATGAACATGTACATTTTGACTAGAGGCTAGGGGCTTGAATGACATGTGTATCTTTTGACCAATCAACTTGGTTGAAATAACCTATTTGCTTATTTGTTAACTTGAACATCTACTCAAATTGGACAAAAATTTGACCACCTTGGTCAAAATGGCCAATGACATTTAGTCAATTGGAACATTTAGTCAAGTTGGACATAAACAAATGACACCTCTAATCAAAATGCCCAATGGGGTTTAATCAAGTAGAACATTTAGTCAAGATGGCCAATGTTATTATAATCAAATGGGGCATCCTACTTACCTATCTACCATATTTTACAACCTTCTTACTTACCTACCCACTAACCAACCAACCTACCTACCTACAACAACCTACTTACCTACCCATTAACCAACCCACTTACCTACCTACCCACACTCCCACCTACCTACTAGCTTACTGACTTGCCCACCCACCCACATGTATTAATTATTACCTACCTATTTACCTAACTACCCACCCACTACAACCTATTACAACCTACCCTCCCACCTACCTCCTACAACATACCTACTTATGTACTTCATAATCTTGTAATGATGTGTTGAAATAAACATGTGAAATAAAAAACTTGACATAAGTTGAACACCTTTTGATGGTGTGGTCCATTGGTTAAGGATTTGGTTTATCATTGGGGAGGTCAAGGGTTCAATTCCTAATACTTATAATCTATGTATGTGTTTAAGGGGTTAAAGTAGGTAGGCTAGGCTATGTAAGTTAAGTAGGTTATACTAAGTTAAGTTAAGGGTGGTAGGCTAGGGTAGGTTATCACCTACTTACCTACATTTTTTGACCTACCTACCTACAAATTATTTTTTATAATAATATTAAAATAAATTATTTAAATCATTTGATTAATCAAATGGTCTAATATTCATCAATCAAATGACCAATCAAGTGGTTTTTATCTTACTAGTCAAAAAGACCACCCCAGTCACACTGGACATCTTAAAATCAACTTGTTCAAAATGACAATGTGTCTTTTTGGCCCACTCCCCCCCCCCAATCTGGTTTTTTTAACCAAAATTCCCAGTTTGAAAAACTAAGAATTTTAATAATGGTAGCATTCAAACTTTGATAAAAACCATTAGGAGGTTGATTGGACAAAGACATGAGTAGCGCGTCATTGAATTTAGTAAAGCTCCTTCGGTCCCTTTCAACATTTTTACTAATGTCCGCTTTCATCACGTGGAGCTAATTGGTGATGAAGCAACATTGCGTGCTTCTCATGTTGGTCTTGGTAAAATCATTAAAAAATAATATGTTTAAATTATTGATGAAGAAAATAAGATGTTGCAATAAGATATTTATCAACCAACTACACCTATAGGGCTTAATTTGCATTTTGGATATTTTTGTATGTGGAACTTTTTCATTTGTGGTTGTTAGGAATTTTGTGATGTTGATTTTGAGGAGTTTAATGTTGTGTGGCTACCTATTGGTTTTGTTCTCAAATTCTATCAAGGGGTCTCCAAAATTTGGAGGATAGACATCACACAATGTTTTGTTGATAAGCGTCACCCTCCAATTGACTACCCCATTTCTGACATTTTTCAGGAAATGTCAAGACAATGACCCATTGATTGGCCTGTTGATAAGTTTGGTCCACACCCCATGTTCTTTCATGCTAAGCCGACGTGGAAATATTGTGATGATGCATGGTTTGCCACTGCACCAATGGGTCAAACTAATTATGTCTCATTATTAATAAATTGACATTGGCCTTTCCTCATTTGAAAAACAAAATGATGCTTACAAAACCAGGAGAGGTGTCGAAAATTCCTCACATGGAACAAGCACTCATTCCATGCAAATCCAACATGGAAATAACTCTCCATAGATTTCTAAATTTTTTATTAAAAATAAAATTTTCACTATGAAAGAAAGGGGCATTTTGTAATTGGCCTTGCAACTCAGTTTTTGAGTTGCAATGACCACTTGTAACTCATCGTATTTCTACACTATGAGTGCTATCAGATAAATTACATGAGTTGTAAAGTTGCAACTCATTATATATATATATTGCACTTCATTGTAACTCAATTCCAACTATGCCAAAACCATTTATTTTCAACTATTATACAACTCCACTACAACTATAGCCATAATGTCATGTTGACGTGAGTAATTTTCATCCATTATTAAATTTTGACATGTGGTAATATGAAGATTCTTGGATTAAATTTTTTTCTTGAAATATTGATCTCCATTGTCTATTATGATTGTTAATGGTTTGAAATTATGATACATGGCATAATAAAAAATTGTCACATGGCATATTAATAAAAATTTGAAAATAAAAAATCCATTTTAATAGCTAGGTACGTCGATACATAGCCATAGGTAGGTACATTAATAGGTTCTAGGACCAACATACTTATGCTACATACCTACTTACTTACCTACCTACATAGGTAGGTATAAAAATAAGACCTACTTACTTATGTAGGTAAACAAGTAGGTAAGAAAGTACAAAACTAGATGAATTAAAAAATAATTTTATAAATATATTTATTTAATTTTATGTTTTTTTTTTAAGGTTAAGTTTTTTTGAGCTCATCCCAAAATGACATGTGTATTTTAATGTGAAAACATAAGAGAACACACCTTTTTTATATAGTTTATGACATGGGATTCAAAAACAAAACATATGGGTCAAATCTTTTAATTGTTTTCTTGTTGCAAACTAAATTGCAACAACATAAAGATTTTTCTAAATGCTTTATGTTTGTTTTTCATTACACAAGTTATACAATAAAATTAGAAAATATTTGATACTTATATATGTGAACTAATTATTTAATATTTAATTATCTAAAATAATGATTGAAATTAATTAATTAAGCTTAGATAATCAATTATCAAAATAATTTATTTGATTTTTCTGAAATATTATTTCAATACTAAATTTTTGAATTAAATATCAGATAATAAATTATTGAAATAACTGAGTTAAAAATTATTTAAAAAAATTAGTCTAATTTTTCTATTTTGTTAATTATTTCAAATAATTAATTATTTGATTTTAGATAGTGTAATATCATCTGATCAATTATCTAAAATCATATAAATATTGATTATTTGAATTAACTAACAAGTTAATCATATGAATCAAACTGATTTACAATTCATATTAATATTTAATTATTCAGTTTAAGTAATTATGTCATAATATTTAATTTAATTTAATTTTTATTAATATTCAATATTCAATAAACTATTGACCAATAATTCATTACTAAAAATTAAATGTGAATTTGGGTGAAAAAACATTAAAATATAAATAAACATATCCATATGTACACCCAAATTGAAATTGTAATATAATATACACATTTCTTTTAGTTTCACATTTAAATGAATTATATGTATCCAAATGATTAACTTGTCAGTGAATTTAAATAATTAATGATCTAATAAATATTGATGAAATAATAATTATCTTTATTATTTAATTTAATTCATTATTGAGTATCCACAATATAGATAAAAATTTATCTGATTAGTATTTGATGAATAATTATTGTTCTTGTACAAACATATTATTAAATCTAATTAGCATAAATTAGTTAGTTAACTTAAAACTAATTATATGAATTACACTTATTTATTTAGATGAATATTCAATTATTTAATATAATTAATAAGTTGATAATAATTAAGTGTATTAAACATAGTTAATATTTAATAATCAAATTATTGAAACAATAATTCTTTATAAAATATTACATATGAATTTTTATTTTTATTAAATTATAAGTTGTTGCACAATAATCACAACATAATTGAACATTAGTACTTCACTAATGGTGCATTAGTAGCCTTAGTAGTTGTATCAATGAAAATCACAGTCGATAATTAGTTGCAAATGTATCCCATAGTGGGTGGTGGAAATGCAAACATGTGGCATGATCACATGTATGTACATCATATACTAGTTGCAACATAATTATTACATCAGTGGCACATTTACAAAAATTCTAAAATAGTTGTCAGATGCAATTATAATACAACTTTTTCAAAAATCAAACATGGTTGATTACAGATGTATGTACATTATGTACAAGTTATCGTATAAAAAACTCATTTTCAACTCACAATTATAATACAACTAATTGATTTTTTGACGTGGCAATTTATTTGGTAGTTCCTTGTATTTTCAATGGGATAGTTGCATATTAGTTGTAATACCCAAGGGATAGTTGCATATTAATTGTATATGATCTTTTTTTGAGTTTTGTTGTAGGGCAGTGTGTTCACAATTTCTCATAATGTTTTTTTCTTTTTTTATGTCCTTTAATTGTTTATGTTCCCTACTTTCTATTCATTAATTGTTTCTTTTTGTTTTCACATCATTTTAACATATTATTATTTTTGTATTGTTTCTATTTCATGTTTATTGTAGGTATGATTCAATTGACAACATGATGATTTGTGAGACATAACTATGTGTTTGGCTATTGTGCTTCTATGATCATTTAATTTATGTTTCTAGTTTTTTGTAGTTTGTCCATGCCTCCAATTTTTTTTCTTTTGGATTTGGATTTTGCAAATATAGTTAGATTGACAAACAATTATGGGATCGAACTATACAATGCATTATTAGCAGGGAGCTGAAGGTAGGTCAATTGTTTTGTTATGATGAAGCTTTGAATGATGAAAGAACTTTGTTTTAAAAATCAAAGGTAAGATTTTATAAAATTTTCATTTTAATTTTTTTTATATATTTAAATATTTAATTTACTTTGTTTTGTTTTTGATAATATGTTTTTTTTATGTTTGTTTTTTGCAAGAAGTTTTGCCAGTGCTTTTTCAAATTCTAAGTTTGTTGGAATAAGCTTTCAAGTTCTTAATGTTGTGGCTCCTACAAATGATATTGTTGATTATACTATTGATCATGTTTCTACCACTAGAAAAGCCGTTGTTCATGTTCCTCAAGAATCTTCCAAGAAATCTAATGTCAATATGTTTGACGACAATGTGTACAATGAGTTGTTTGACAACGAGCTTTTGAAGTACAGGGTCCATTTAAAATCCATTCATTGTCGTTTACCAATGGGAGTTGTTATTGTTAATATTGTGTGTGGTCATGTTTTTAGCAACTTGAACAACTATCCAATTACCATCAATTACATGGTTCATTCTTCTTCAACTATTCTTGCATCAATAGATCTTCACCTTCCTTCTATTGTGGTGACACAACCTTGGTTTAACACATGAGACAATTAACAAATTTAGTTGACTACTTGCTATTTGTTTGATTTGGAGGTGTTGTTTCCCTACATTTGTCTTATGTTCTTTCAATTGACCAGCCTTGCTTCTACTTGAAATTATTGTTTCTACTTCATTAATGGATGCGTTTGATTTTTTTATTGATGTTGGACCTACAAAATATTTTTTTCCACTTGAAATAAATGTATATTAATATATCATTATCATTTTACTTTTTTTTGAATTATGATTGGAGGTTTTTATTGCTATGATTTTAGTGGCCAAAAGTTTTGATACTTAGCATTATGTATCTGGATATGTCTTTCTACAACATTTATAATACTTCATAAATTTTTTTTACTCAATGTTTTTTTTTTATAATTTTTTTTAGAAAATAATTTCAAAAATATTAATGGTTTATGGTTTTTTTTCTTTTAACTCATTGATTTGTCCTTATCACAATTTTTCTTTTCTTTTCTTTTAATTTCTTGCATTTAACATAATTGTAAAGATTTTGACTTATAAGATATCCTTTTTCGAATGAAAAGAAAAAAATAGTTAAAAAAAAGAAATCTAAACTAAAAGAAGGATTTGAAGAAAAAGCATGTAAGGTATTATTGACTTTTTGACTGAGATCTTACACATGGTGTAAGGTACAATAAGAAATTCTACCTAGGTAGGAATAAAAGAATACACTTTGAAAATCTCAATAGGACATTTTGATTTCATAAAGCTTAGAACCATCAACCTAATAACCAACAATTAAGAAATTGGATTTGGTTCCAAAATTGATCGGTTTTAATTTTTGAAATTGTTTCTTAAATTTGAAACCAAAGAGTCTTCCATTTTACCAAAAATTCTAAACCAAGACCAAGTTAATTGACCTAAAGCACAAACATAGGTTTTCTTCATTTGTTCCCATGATACTTGGTGGATACCCATCAACTATCATGAGATAAACAAAATGACCACTAAAGCAAGCATTCTACTTTTTAGAATGCCCCACCTTTTGTTAAGAAAAGTTTTGCTTGTCAAGTCCTTCCAAATACATTAGGACTTTTCTATTCATGTTTTACAAATTAATTTTTGAGTTGTCATTTCCTTTTGCAAGCCTACATTTAAAAAATCAATCTATTGTCAATTGCATGAAATCAATTTGCAATGGGTTTTATGTAAGAATTAGGAGTTGGGTAATAAGAATTCAAAAGCTTTCAAAAGCTTTCAAAGGCTTTGTTTGGGATTGTATTGTGGTGATGAAAAATTTAAGGAAAGAAGGAGCAAGCTAGAAAGTTTTGTGGTGCATGTGAAAGAAGTTAATAGCATGTAGTATATTTGGAGGAGATATAACTAGAATTTGAATTTTTAGGTTGAAAACTTGGGCACAATGTAATCTTTTTAGTTTTGTGAAATATTGCAACAAGAAGATTTTGGTGAAGGAAATTAAATGTGGCAAATGAGGGGAATATAATGAAGGATTAGTGTGTGAAAAGACAACTAGATAAATGGAAAGTGTGGAGGTTGCAAGATGAAACTAAATTGTAATCATTTTCTATATTTGTCAAAAAAATATTTGGGTTAAAAAAACACCAACATGGTAGGAATGGTGTGAAATTTTGATGCTATAAACAATTTACCCATTTTATTTTTGAAGTTATGGTATGTTCTTGGTCTTCAAGAAAAAATAAGATAGGTCTATTTTTCAATTTCTCACATTCTCACATATTAGAAAGGAATAACTAGAATCTCATGGTAGGATCATCAATGGACTTGTCATTAATCAATGTTTCCAATTTGAAAGTATGCATGTATTTCACTTCAAAATGTATTAATTGGTAGTGGGAGGAGCTTTAGTTTGAAACTCCAAAGGAGAACTTTTATGTTATGATTTAGTGTTTGGGTCAATTTGAGATCCTTGAAAGCAAGTAGCCGAAGTGTTTTCTTGACATTTAAACACTATGTGCATTTAAACAATTTATATATCCTAATTCCTCACTTCTTTTTGTTACAAAATTTTTAAAATTTTTGTGTCTAACTTTGGAGTTTAATTATCTATTTTTGGAAGGAAAGAAACTAAAGGAACCTCTCCTTCATGTTCCTTTTGGTTCTTTATTTCCAAAAAATGAAAGGGAAGTGTGAAGTGATGTCATAATGTGTCAAAGTTTTGTTTCCAAGTGAGGAGAAAATAGAGCACACATCACAATCCCTTCTTCTTTTGGTCATAGTTGCATTTACTAGGGCATTTTTAAACTTCTTATAGATTACACAGCCAGGAGTTCTCATAAATTTACAATTATCACATTTAAAAACTCCTTAAAAGCTTAAAATTATGAATGTCTTCTGATACTAGCCAAAAACATTTTAATCTTAGATGGAAGCCATAAGTAGCTCTCCAAAGTTGGTTTCAACTTTCAATTATAATCCACTTTTTAGTTTGTATATTTAACATTGATGTCATTTTTTTAATAACTTAAAAAAAAATTATATCTACTTTATGTTTTGATCATTGCAATAAATAGAATTAATTGATTCATTTGTGAAAAATTTTAATAATTTATAATTTTTTTAATGTATCAAACCCTATAAATTTTTTAAAATGTTGTTTCAATTAAAAAATAAAAAAATGTCAAAGATTTCAAGTTTGAAGTCTTATGTTTAATTGTTGAGTTAACAAATTTGTTAATGTTAAAATCCAATTTTTTTTCATTCTTAAATTGGACTACAATAATTAATTTATTGTATTCATGAAGATCTTTGCCATAAATTTTGTGATAAATACTTATTTTCAATATTTTTAATTGAGTAATTCCTTTAAATCTATTAAGTCTGCCTCCAAGTTAAAAAAACAATGAATTGTCATCATTTTAATCCAAATGTACTTGGCTTTGCCATGTTTTTGTCAAATTTATTGAACGTTTTGCAACTATTGATATTGTGCCAAATGTTATAATGCCAACCATTAGTATTGACGTATCAACTTCAAAATAATCCACAAAATTTAGTTTTTTTCCCAACAAGATCAACAAGATCCTTATAAAATCAAGGATTAAAATGGAATAAAATTCAAAGAATTGGCAAGTGAAATTCCTTCATAAATTTTAATTAGTGAATAAGTAGGCTTCATAGGCCACAACCTTAGAAATAAAATAAAATTTGCTACTGCTACATGAATAAATGAATTAACTATTTCTATAAACCTTTACCCAATTAATTACATTTGATGAAGAGTGCAAACTCTAAAGAAGAATGCTTTAATTAAAGTGACCATGGGTGTGTTTTCATGATGCACAATTTGGTGTAATTAAAAATTTATCTAGGTTGACATCTATGGTAGAATATTTAATGTTCTAACATTATAGTTCCAAATTCATGCATCTTTTTTCCAATGCACCTTTTCACTTATGGAAAAAAGTTATTTTCAAGGACCCAATATGACATATTATCAAGGTGAACAATAACATATTAGTCTTATTAGGTTAAAAACTTGACAAAATAAAAGTAACAGTATGTAAGCTATTTAATGTAGATTGTAATGCAATAAATTTCCTTGAATTTTGAATTGTTATCCAAGTCAATTCAAGTATCAAAATACTCCAATAGTCATATGAATATTACACTTAAAAATACGAAAAATAAAACTATTGGATCTATATATTAACAAAAAAAATCTTAATGTTGAATGTGGCTTGACATTTTGAGTTAATTTATAATCTAAAAAATATACAACCATGACAATCCAAATAGTTGGGCCTATTTGTGCTTTCACCCTACAACACTCAATTTTGATTTACTACATATGACCAAGTTATGTTAAGAAAATTGATTTTTATAGTGAAAGATTACTAGTATTGAAAAATTAGGAAATAATTGTTACTAGTTTAACAATCTTGGGAAAATGATATGTATAGGAGTCATTTGACTTAAGTAAGTTTTTATTATAAAAAACCATTTAAGAAACAAAACTATTACAATGGAATGATGACTCTAGTAAATGATTGTTGCAATTTATGATAAAGTTTCAACAATTGATCCCATATATGCATTTAAAGTCTAGTCAAGTTTTTTACAAAATAAGTAGCTCATACCTTGAACACATATTATACTAAATAACACTCCAATATTGAAATACATCAAGGAAAGAAAAACCACATTGCATTATTTTCATACTAAAACACATACTCTATGATTTATAAAATCATGCAATGCTTGAAAACTCCCATTAAACAAACTCCATTATAGTAACTCTACTTTTCTTCAACATATACATTCCAAGTTCCACATTACTTTATCACACACATTATGTTCTTTTAAAGTTCCTTCATGCAACTTCACTTTCTTAACACATAAAAACAACCCTTTAAGGAATTTGAGGTAATCTTATTTACCTCTTACAAAAGTGCCAATCACAATCATTTAAAATCTTCCAACCAAATTTTATTTTAATGGCCAAACTATAAACACCCAACTCCACCAAGTTCATTCTTCTAGAACAATAACCAAAGTAGTGGAGGCAAGTAAATTACCTTTTAAAACAACGAAACTAGTAGCTTTTCAACCACTCCTACCTACTATCAATAAATTTGAATAAAATACTATAATTAATAGTAAAAATTTGCTTCAAATTCTAGTCTAGTATTTTTTTCATGAACAATTTCTCCAATTTTTAAAATTATGGAAGGTTTATCAAATATAGAAACTTGTTTCACTTTAGTATGATTGAGAGGTTGAACTTTGGGAAAGCTTGTTTCACTTCTCTATTTATTGGGTTAAAATATATCATCTCAGCCCTCTTATTGCAAATTCTTAAGTAAATACATAAATTTCATTACATTAGTTTTACCATGTTCAATGTTAAAATGAATTTCATTCCTATCTTGCATTAGAAATCATCAAGAAAATGTAAATGTGTCTGACATATCAAAACTTATAAAAATTGATGATAGCATGAGATATGAAAAAACTATCCATTAAAAAGTATGATTCAAGGTTTTAGTTTTGAGAGCATGATTTTCCACAAGTTTTTTTTTTATAGTAAAATATCACTTCAAGTTCTTATTTAGATTCTCTAATAGAGACATCTAGATTTTATTACAATTTTTTACCATACTCAATCTTAAGGTGAAATCCATTCTTATCTTATGTTAAAAAAAATTAAATTAATTACATAAATCCATTAATATACCTTGAACTTTTTATTTGTTTAACATAATGGGTTGTGCTTTCATCCCCTTTGGATTCTACCCAAGGATCAATGTTATGGGTATCTTGTCATGCACAAGGATTAATTAATCCAAATCTAAAAGTTGTCTTCAATTCTTCCCATGTACATCGAGGAAATTAACTTTCAAATCTTATATACCAATCAAATTCATCCCCCCTCAAAGTGCAAGGAAACAACTTTAATTGAAACTCTTCACTTTGTTCATCATTAGTCCAACATGTTTGTTCAAACAACTTAACATGAGAATCAAAGTCTCCTTTTTCCTTGCTTTTCCAGGTTGAGGTAATTATAGAAAAAATAGGTGGGATAGTGGTTGGAATAGGTCATGCCCTAGGCGGGTGAAGATGGTAGTGTGATCATAAGGTTAGAACAACTCTTAGATGGTGGTGTGATGGAATCAAATTAACCCCCTAGTGGTGATGGTGATGAAGTTGGGAATTGACGCCTATATGGCGATATTATAAGTTGGGAAGTCATTTGAGTTGTCAAAAACCCTATTGCCAGATTAACAACCATTTGATTGACCCATTGCCATTAATGATTTCCAAAATAATTAAGGTTATCCCACCTGAACTAGTTGAATGTTCTCCCAATTAATTCATTCAATCCTCCTTGACCTCTTGGTGAACTATCCCAAAAAGATTGCACATCTTTTTGGTGAGTTGAAAGAGTTGGATTTGATACAATAACTTATGATAGAACACCCCAAGTTGATTTTTTAGCTTTCATCTTTTGTTCACAATCTCAATGCCCCAACCTTAAATTACTATTTTTTTCCTATTCCTTATAATCTCAATGTTGTTCATTTGTTTGAATCATTCAAATAGTAGTTAAGGTTCTTATTCTCTCTTATGTTATATTGTACCAAGGGTATTCACAATAATAATGAAAATGCATCCCATTGTTATCACTAAACAACAAAACATCTAATTGACCAAACTATCTATATGTTTAACATAATGGGTTGTGATATCATCCCCTTTAGATTCTACCCAACGATTGGTGCTATGGGCATACTATTATGCACTAAAATTATTATTTAAAAATTATTTTCAATTAATCAGATTCTTTGATCACATCTTAACTGACAAGTTTTTTTTTTAAAAAAATTATTAAATCAAACTTTCACAATGGGTAAAATCACACTAAAAGGAACCATTCATGCTCTTTTTGGGGCCCTTTTAAAAGATTTCATTTGACTTAATTTATGATTATATATTTTAAAAAATTGATGTGGTTCATAATTGTTTTGGTATTATTGGTGTGGTTTTTTTTAATTTTGATTTTACCCCAATGATAATTTCTTTTCTATACCCCCTTTACTATTTATTTGAACATGGAAAAAAACAACTTGATAAGAAACATTTCACAACTCACCCTTCATAACTTCCTTTTTTGTCTCCTACTTATCCTTTTATAATTAGACTTTCACCATGGGTTAATTAAACATGAAGCAAAATTTCCAAACACCAAACAATATTACAAACAACAAACCATGAATTATGTTAGGTACTTTGCATAACACTCTCATAAAGCACCTTCCCCTTTTTTTATTGTGTTTTTCAATCCTAAATAACACAAGTTCATTCAATTTTTCATTTCACCCGACATCCTTTATTGAAAACAAGGCTCTTATCTAGCAAAATAGAACCCCCATCTCCCTAAACATCCTTTTCAAGTTTCATACTTTGCCTCATTATTTTCTTGTGTGTCCAAGGGAAAAAAAAACCAAAAAAATGCATAGACAACATAACCCCTCCCCAAAATGTCCTGGTTTGTCTCCCCTCTCATTTACCCTTTTTGTCCTTCCTCATTTACTCATCATGTTGCCTCCCTTTTTTGCTTCAATAACAACAATTGTTTCCCATACTCCTTATTTTATCATAATTCCAACCTTTTTATCTATTTCAATCTCCTAAAAAATGCAAAACCAAAGAAAGAAGGACCTTTACTAGAATGTAGAAGAGTTGAATAGAGTTAAAGTTGAACTACCCAATCTTAACAATTGTCATTATTTTAGTGCATCACATGTCAAAAATTTTAACTAATTGCCAATTATAAAAACTTAACTTATACACCCAAAATGGAAACAAAGTCCTACTATCCAAAACTTGCCATATAGACCCTAGGATGACCAAAAAAAAAGTTGTATTGTTCAAAACATAAGAGATCAAGTTCCCTAGTCCATAATTATTTTAACTAATTCATCCTAACTCAAATATCTAACTAGCCTAAAATACCTATTTGATATCACATCCATACACAACATCTTGCATAAAAAATCATTAAAAAAACATAAATGGGTCTATAACATGTCAAAACCTATCAAATTTGATGCATTGGTATGTGAGATATAAAGTATAGGTTTGAGCATACATGTAATTTGTGATGCCAATTGGATTAGATTCATAAAACTATTTGCATATCAGTTATCATATCATAAAGTTGAATGTCTTTTGGTAGTATATTGTTTATTAATAACTAAAGGTATTTGATAAACAATTTCACTTTACATTTGTGTCATTAAATGAAATACTATTATGTAATAACCCTAGTACAAATATTTATAAGATAATAACCTTTGTCCAAATGTTTGTAGGATAATTGGATTTCAACAAAATGTTTTGTAAGTGATAAAAGTTCTTGGAAGCATATTTTTTTTATACATGTAATTTTGAATGTTTAAAATAATTTTTAAATGTTTAAAAATTATAGAATGGAATGATGTTTTTATTATAATAAAAAGGAGAATAGATTTGCCTTATGTAACACAAAACAAAAACATAGGGTCAAAAGAAGACATAAATTAACTTAACTCCATTATGAAAAAATGAAACAACCTTGACCAAGAAGGACATGGAGGAAAGAAGGACATACATTTGAAGTAAATTATTACAGCATAAATCCAAAGTACTAATTGCCAAAATGAATCAATGTTCAAACAACCATACAAGTCATAAGGAACAGGCTAAAGGTTGGCAATAGGTGGAAAGTGAGGTGGCCAACACTATTGCCACCTCTTGACTTACTAGGTTGGGAGTTTGCATATTTTAGAACATATATAATTGAGACTCATTGAATTTATCCTTAAAGTGATCCTTAGTTTAAACTTTAAATTTCACCCTCAATCCTTGGTTTCAGTTTCAATTGTTGGGTATCTTTAAAGTGAATACATTTTAATGAAAGTTAGTACAAAGTATTGAAAATGAACACCAAATAATGTTTATTGCATAGGATTTGAAATTGTTTATGAGTAGTTAGTGGTAGTGGTGGAAGTTCCTTAAAGAAATTTGAAGATGAAGTATGAAATTAAAAATATCATTGGAATCTTGGTGGTAAGAGGATTTTGACCCATTATTTTGTATTACTATATTTTTTCACAACAAATTTGTCTTCATATCTTGAATTTTGGTCAAATTGAAGGTTCTAATTTCCTTAATTTGGTTGACTTTTGAATAAGATAGTTAAATAAATAAATAAATATATAAAATGATTAGAACTACAACTAGGAACCTTTGGAACCCTTCATCTCCAAACATTATTGGTGCAAATATGTAAAAATTAGTTAGTTAGTGTCAACTATGTTGAGTAAAATCATCTAATTAAAAAAATAAAAATCACTTCTAGTTCTTTAAATATTTGCATATGAAAGAACTTTGATGGTTTAAAATTTCAAATCATATATTTAACTTAGTTATTTTCAAAAATGGATTGTCTTTTCACTAATATTAGTAGATCATATGTTGACAATTCTTGAGGTCATTGGAAAAAAAGACATAAAATCTAATCCTAACATGGTTACTTTATTTTGTTGGAATAAAATCTATTTTTCAAAAGTTACAAACATGATGACATATTAAGTAAAAAGAACATGGGCTAAGTTGTTGCCTCTCACATCCTTAAAATTCAATAGACTTAGAATCTTAGAATTCTTGCACTCAAATTTGAACATAACCAATTTTTAAAGTTGGTTAACAATTTTCAAGCATGTTTTATTTCATGTGGTCTTTCATGTTTTATTATGCAATTTTTAAGCATGTTCTATTTCATTGATTTTTTCATGTTTTAACATCCGATAGTTCCTATAATGGGTGGCTATTCAATTCTTTCACCACTGCTAGTTATTAGATAAAAATCAGCTTAAAAATTGATGGTAGTTTGATAATTGATGTTGCAATTTTTGATAATCACACTTTGTGTTGATGTAAACATCAAATTTTTTTTATTGCCATGGAAGGAACTAATCGCTAAACGTTTGAAAGCTAGTAGTGTGACCAACTATGAAAGAACTAAATTGTGAATGCCATTAAAAAAATGGTGGGGATCAAACACAAAAGAAAACAAGCTATTGTAAAGTTATAGTGTTCTATGGTGGGCTCTGGAAAACAAAGATTCTCTAAAAAGATCATCTTGGTAGGTTCCATGTAATGCTGATGACATCATCCTTGTGATTACAATGATTATAATATAAAATGAGACTTTGATGCACAAAATGTGCAAACAAAAAAGACAAAAGAGTTGCATTGAACAATGCCATCATCTCTTGTTCCTCCACGTCTTAGAACATAACCTTTCACTCCATTGAGTTGAATACATTTGTCACATCGACATTTAAAAATACGCAATTCAGATGAAAGTCAAGAGAACACGTGATGCAACAAAAACATAAGTGAGTAAACAAAAGAACTCAAGTAATGTGCTAGAATCTTGTTCTTTAGTATGAGGAGGAGGAGGTTGCATGGTTGACAAATGCATATCTAAATGTTAAGATTTGTGCATCCTTTAATAGAGACAAAGCAAGCATATGTTAGTAGCTAAAATTGGGTGCAAAAGCTCACATGCAACCTTAAAGAATTTCTTCACTAGAGCACCTCTTCAAAACAACTTGAGGCACCAATTCCAACAATCTTTTGGTCTCGAAGTTTTTTCTTCACACCGAGGCACAAAGTCTATGAAAGTAATATAACATGTAGAGCCAGTTTCCGAAGCAAATTTCTCGAAACAATTCAAGGCTCCAATTCTAACAATCTCATTGGTCACATATGTTGTGTTTTCAAACCTAGGCACTAGCCCAATTCAGGTACCCTATTATATATTTGTGTATAATTTTTACACTAGTATATAGGTTATAATGGTGGGTATGGATATGAGTGAACAACAAGGGGTACTAACTCATACCATGGAAATGATCCAATAGTTGTTGTCCCCCAATCAATGTTGGGCGGGTATCTACTTTTGAACATATCAGCTGGTATTGGCATTGAATCTCTTTAAAAATATGGTGTGTTCAAAATCACAAGTTGTCAGTGTTTTTTTTCAAGAATTTTTGTTTGTAGCCAAAGTGGCTATCATCCACAGGAAGATGTCGAAAAAGTGACGATCATCTGTGGTAAGATTTAGCCAAATCTGGCTATAAACCAAATATGACATAGAAATCCTGAATCATTTTTTAATATTTTGGCCACACATTAAAAACCAAGTATAGAAATCTTGGTGACTTTTATTAATTTGTTTTTTTCCTCCTCACTTCCGGCGATTGTAAAATTCCAAAATTACTTGATTTTCAAATTTTGAATTTTGAATTTTTCTTTTTTTGATACAAAATTTTGCCAATTAAAAAAAAAGGCTGTATGGTGTGTCCCCCACCACCCAAGTCAAAATAAATTGCCATGACTTACAAGATGCACACCGCTCACACTTTCTAGAAGCCTAGGAAAGGATGCCCCCATAAATAATGTATCCATTTGGAAGAATCCACATATCTATCTAGGTTTAATAATAAACAACACAACAAAGATTGAGCCAATCCATGCATGAAAGGCCACATTTGACAAATATAGCACTAGTTTAATGAACTTGACCACACACACAAATTTGGCCATACTTGAATGCACTACTACACTTGTGTTGTTCACCCAAAAAACAAAAAAAAAAAAGACTTAGTAGTGCACTAAAAAAATGCACTTGACCACACACAAAAGTTTTGGCCATACCTGAATGCATTAAACTTGTCTTGTTCACCCAAAAAAATAATTGAAATTTGGGAGAATTGTGGGTGACAAAGGAAAAAAAAAAAAAAAAAAAAAAAAAAAAAAAAAAAAAAAAAAAA
>Ga0116231_10000492_pt1 | contig 69135 bp, 39 predicted proteins | sample S1TSphgellanicum_2_FD_89695 | JGI IMG/M metagenome (GOLD analysis project Ga0116231, IMG submission 89695) | Host-associated microbial communities from peat moss isolated from Minnesota, USA - S1T2_Fd - Sphagnum magellanicum MG | ecosystem: Host-associated > Plants > Peat moss > Unclassified...
AACCACACAACACTGCTTCATATCAGTGTTGGGCGGTTTTTTACTTTTATGAACAACCTCCAATTCCAGTTCTGAAAGTTAAATTAGAACTATCTTGGTTTTTGTCTCACATATAAATGGAACTTCAAGAAATCGGTTTTGGGTTGGATTCTTGAAAGAAAAATTTCTAGTTTTGGTTCCAGCTTGGATTTTGAAAATTGGACCAGTTTTTGGTCTGGTTCATACTAACCCAGACTGCAACCAAAGGATAATTGTCATATAACCTTTGGTTCTAGTCACAAAAAATACCAGTTCTAGTTTTAGTTCCACACCTAAATAGATTCCAAAAACCAATTCCAATTATGGTTTCGAAAATTAGACCCAGTTTTGGTTTGGTTCTTAATAAAATGGAACTAGTAATTCATACCCAACAAATTTACTCACCCAAGAGTGATTCATTATTCATACCATTATTGGCCGGATATTGGCTTTTGACCCAGACTATCAACCAGAACCAAAGTCCACGACAGGATACTAAGACTCTCCAATGGGTATCACAAAACTTAGAAGCCTGGTTACTTTATACCCTGTGACTGTCCCCATGGTCAAGGAAATCAAGGAAGAACTGACCAACATTGGTTTTAGATTGTTGACCACTTACGAGTTAACTTTATTGTGTCCACCCCAACTGCATTATCTAAATGTTATGGTAGTAAAAGTGATCTCCACGTGAAGTTGGGGCCCAAATAGTTCCTATGCATGAAGATGTTTGGCAAGTTCTCTTTTAGTATCTTTTATTATTTTCCTCTGAGAAATGATTTTAAGTCTAAAGAATGTGCGTTCTCCTCAAGGAAATGATGTTGGTTCTAAAAAAATGAGTCTTGAACAACAGCATCAACTTTGATGTTGATTATGATTTAATTAATTAGGAGCCACCTCTATGAAATTGCACACCTTGTGAAGAAAATCATTTTCATAAACATAGATGTTGATAGGCAAGATGTCATATGCTAAATTACACTTCAATTCATTTATCTATTTGTAAGGATCACATGTTAAGCACAAAATTAACACATTTTATCCTAAGTCATTCCCCTTGCCCATTGAGGAACATCCAAGAGGTGTCATAGTTACATAATCTTACTTCTACCCCTTTGTAAGTATTTCACTGCAGTCACTCATCTCATTAACCAATTAACTCTTTTTTTATTCTTATTTTATTAGGCCTAGCACCAATTTTCTGCACCTTTTCCTTCATTTGTGCTTAAGTGGAACAATGCCTAAAGACCTCCCTTGAGCAAGCACCATCAATAACTAGTGATGTTTCCACCTCCATTTCAATCATGTTGTTTGGTTGGGTGTATCTTGAAAGTTCACCTCCTCATGATGCAGTAGCCCCCTCACACTATCTTGTTATTTCATAATACATCTTGCCCCTTTAATAACCCAAATCTCAGATCCTTTTCATCACTCCTCACTCCCTTCCATTTCTTCACACACTAATCATCAATTTGGAAGTGGAAGGATGGTCAACTTACTTCCCACCTTATCCTATCTAAGCCACCCACCCCCATGGCAATCCACTTGGGATAAGATCAAACCTACTATCCTATCCCATGAACCCTAGGTTAACCCCAAAACTCCATTATCCAACTTACATATGCTTAACCAAAATTGGGTTAGGGTTTGGGAATTCATGGTTAGGAAGAGATCCAAATAATTGGGAACTCTAGGGAGATGGGTTCTTCATTGCATAAGAAATTTAAGGAGAAGTGGGATCTATAGATTGGTCTCAATGCTTAAACAAATTCTGTGTCAAATTTACTTGAAAGTAAAGGTGGGTTAGCAAATGTTTTCCACAAAATAGATGGGTTACCAAATGCCAAAAGAAGACCAATATGATAGCCAATGGAGAGATGTCCAAAGATATTTAATCCACGAGATCACATTATTACTATGTTGTTGTGAATTATGTAGGTCATTTTTTTAAGACTACTAATTACAATGATTTATTTACTGATGTTGGAACATCTGACTAAAATAACATTCCATCATTTGTGTTGTCAAATAATGCACAATTTTTGTTGTCATTGATATAACCGTAAACAAATTAAGAACTATTGTTAAGCACAAAATTAACACATACTTAACACCTTGACCTAGGCCACTCCCCCTACCCCTTGCAAAGCATCCAAGGGGGTGTCACAATTTGTTAACTAGATTCTAACCCTTTCCTTTTTTATGTACCTTAATTATTTCACTAATTATTCCCAACTTACTCCTTTGAACAATTATCCTATAAATGCAATGGTCTTAATGTAATAAGAGGCAAGTAGGAAACGAGGTTATATTCATTTCACTTGAGTTGTCTTGTCTCCCTTCCTCTACCTTCTACTTAAAACAACAAAACCAACATAATGTAAAGGTTTTGGCTTCTGCCAAGTAGAATCTTCCCTTTTAACAACTCCACCATTTTTGTACTTCTTTTATGTTTGCTCTATACATAAATCCTACCTCTACTTGCAAACCCTTTCCCCTTTCTTTGAATTTAACTAACTACAACCCTAAACTAAAAAACAATCATACAAGCACCATCATACATGGAGTTTAATAGGTATTTCATAAAAAAATTCTTACATCTCAAGGAAAGGGGATACAATGCATCTGTCAATCCTAAGCCTCCAATTCCTTTTTCTACCTAAATTTTTAACCTTGTTTCTATGTTGGCTCCTTTTATTAACAACCTTATATCCTTACTACCTACACTTCAAAAGCTTTTTGACACACCCCAAAATAGCCTTTAATGCACTACCTCTACAAGACTTCCCCTAGTTTCCTTTTCTTTTGCTTTCATAGGACGACAGACCTTCATTTTCCATTCTTAAATCTAACAACCCCCTTTTTCCAAGCTCCTTCCCCCTTCTTTACTTCTATTTTTTCTATTCGACAACAAGCCTGAATACCTCTATTTACTTTTCCACCATTTGCCGCCATTAATAACACTCATGAAACTTCCACTTGAGGAACCACCATCACCATCTTTTGAATATCCTACCTCCATCCTCCATGGGGGTTGTTGATTTGAATGTGTCTGAATAAACTTGTTCATCCATGATGTTGTAGCCCCCTTCACCTACCTCGCCCTCTCATGATGTGCCAAAATCCCCCCTCAACCTCAAAGATCACAACATCATCCCTTTTCCTTTGTCACAACCTTTCATGTCACATTCATTAGTTTGGAAATGGAAGGAAAGGTCAACAATGACTTCCTTCCCTCTCAACTTCATGAAAAAACTATCATTACTATTATGCCTTAACCTTAATTACTAGAAGCTTTTGAGAAACACCTTCCACCTTATTTGTACCTTCTTATCTGGTGAATTTAGCCAGTCTAAGGCAAGCATATGATAACCTTGCCTTGTCCTAATTTGGTTAACCTAACACCCCCTTATCCTAACCAAGTTGCCCACCCCCCAAATCCAATTGGGATAAGGACACACATCTTAACTTGTTCCCTTGGACCTAAAATTACCTCAAAACTTCTTTAGCCATCTTACATTCCCTTAATCAAAATTGAATTAGACTAATTAAAGCCCAACAACCATGAAATAGTAAGTTATTGTGAAAATATTACAACCTCTTTTTTTTTGCTACCATTGGTTTTTGGTTTAAATGACTTATGTTACATTTAAACCCAATGACAACTCAATGGTAACTTAGTGTTACAAATGGAAAAATTATCATTGAATTCACATATGTCATGTTATGTACCACTAAAAATGACTTGGCACCCCTACATGGTACAGAATGTTAACTTAGTGCCAAGTAGATGGTAACTTAACACTAAATTTGCAAAATGTGAAAATTTTGCATCGAATGTTTTTTACTATGTACTAGTTTTTAAATGGGTTCTTTAACTCAATGGTAAGTTAACACTTAAAACTAATGTTCATTCCCTTCCATTTTCCCCTCCACTTAAACCCCTTCCCCTTGTCCATGTCTTCTACAAATATTTCTTTGACAAAACAACTTGCTCATGTTTCAAGAACTCAAAAACTCTAATAAAAAAAGCATGGAGTTCCTTGGCACCAATCTCTCCAACTATGAGGATGAACAATTTGAAAATTATAAGCAAAATTGAGCCCATTTTTTCAATTTTTGAGGAACCTAATCTTTTATGATCAAATTTTTTGAACTAGATGAGTTTTGCAAACTCATAAGCTTGAGAGGAACCTTGTGAATTGTGGAACATAGCTCGTTGGAAAAACTTGTAAGAGCTTGAAAATGAAAGAAACAAAAGTTTGCTAGTGAAAAATGAAGTGAAGAAGACTTCGACAAAAAGGATGTTTTGTGCCGTCACAAAAAATGAAAAGAACAACCAAATATATCTAAACATTAACATTGCGTGTGAATCATCATGATGCAAAGATACATTTTTTTTACTTTCCAAACCCTACAAACACCAATAGATTTGAATAGGGAGTCCTAGTGTTAGGTAGCATCATCGTTAGTGATAGCTCCTTGCTATTATCTTAGTGTTAGAGGTGTTAACATCTTAGATACTAACATTGGGTCCAAATGTAAGATTACCTCAACAATTCCCAATGTTGACTTCTCTTTAAGCAAAGAGCAAAGTTATTAGCAACTTTCATTTTTCTAAATTTTGTGAGCATTAAATGTATAGTCTTTTTTATGTGCACCAACCAAGAAATTATTATTCCTCACTTAGAACATTTTTTCTTATATTTTTTCATTTTCACTTTTGGGCATTTCAGTGGCCACCTCCTCCCACCAATGAGGGGCCCTTGGCCCTTGAATGGCTCATTTTTGGTCAAGATTTCACTTACCAACACAGAAATTAGGCATGTGTGCTGCTTGCTTGTGTCCAAAGTGAATCATGTGCCCGTCATCTAGTGGGCCAATTTTTGTTTTATACTTGAAGTCCTTGTTACCTCCACATGTGCATTGTGTGCAAATGGATTAACATTTTTTCTTTTTTGTGGGATTATGTGCATCATTAAAAAAACTCTTGTGAGATGGCATCCAAATCTCACCAACATAGTGAAAGCTTCTTGATTGTGGAGATCCAGATACCCGTTTGCAACAACAAAAGTTAGGAAACATACGAAACTAACTCCCTCTTAGGACTGAAAACAATAGTTCTTTAAGTCCCATTCCCAAGGCACTTTACAACACCACACCGAGGGTGCCATTCGTCCTGTGCACACCAGCCTTCTTTTATAAATCTTCGGCAGCCAGCTTGGGTATAAAAGAATCGGGTCCTTATGTAGTTATATCATAGCCCTAATCAATGGGAATTCTCAAGCCAATGTTGGTGTGCACCAAACCCTATATGCCATCCTCATGACACCAGCCTTATTTGTATACCATCTACAGTTTACACCAATGTTGGGTGGTTCCAGTACCAATTAGTAAGAATTGAATTGAAAATGGGTCTGATTTTCCGAACCAAAATTGGAATAGGAGTTTTTTTGTTAAATACTCACAACCAGATTTGATTGTTTAAAAGAACCAGGTTCCCATTCCGTTAAGGCTATGTGTGGAACCAAAACTGGAACAGAGCCAAGATAAATGTTTTTGTAAAATGAAATTAACTGGAACCAAGGGTAATTGCCAGTTGACTGTCAGTTCTGGATAAGAACTGGACTGGAACATGGTCTGATTTTCAGAACTGGAATCAGGATTTGTATTTTTTCAAGATCTGAACTTGGAACCAGAGTCTTTTTAATTTATTTTTTAGAACAAGAACTTGAGGTTCTTGATAAAAGTAAAGAGTCACCAAATATTGTTTACACACCAATGTGGGGACAATCCCAAAATAACTTACATATAAACTGTAAAGATATGGTACAAATTTGATGTCTCTGATTTTGTTTGCCAAAGAGAAGAGGCACCTTATGGGTAAGGTTCAAACCTCTCTTGAGGAGGAAATTTTCCTGAGGATAATGCACCCTTTACATACAATCAAAAAATAATTGTACCCTTTCTTTATGGCTCTCCATAAGGTGCAAACTTTTATGGGTAACCAAAGTTTACTTCAGACCAAAAACAAAAACTTTGTGATTAGAAAATCCAACATTTGCTGCTCAGAAATTGACCTCCTTGAAAACCAATTCCCAAGAATTGAGTCAATTCTTGGGTCATGGATTCATCTTCTTGGACCCTCTTTACACTAGGAGTCAAGGCTGAAATAGAAAAAATATTTTCAATCTGCCCCAATTTACTAATAAATGCTGAACTTTATGACCTTCTAAGGCTGAAAAAAAAGGATACTATTGAATTTGGGAACCCAATTTGCAACCCTTGGGGCCGATGTTCCAGCATTTATTAATATGCTGACGTTAATGTTCTAGCATTTATTAGTAACTGGGGGCCAAACAACAAGCCAAAAATGGCTCAAAGTTGGCCCCAAGATTTTCCAGCCCTGACTCCTAGTGTAAAGCGGCCCTTAGAAACCAAAGCCCAAAAAAAGTTACGGAAAAAGAAATTTCTGGTACCCTATATGTGAGTGTGGCCGGTGGCGCCTCTTCCCTCGGAACCCCTCCGCCTTCTGCCTCTTGGCGTTTGCTTCCCACGCTGTCGACGCTGCTGGCATTCATAAGATACGACAAACGCAAGGAGTGAAAAAAACCTGCATCTTCCCATATGGGCGTGCTTTTGTTATCAGCATTGCTATGTGCACATAGATCATCGTCCTAAGTGGTGGATCACTTCCGATCGGCTTGCTAGCTTACTACTCATTTGACCGAATCATGTTCTTTCTTTCCCTTGACTCTCGATGCACGCCAATGAAGTGTTCTATCTACTCATGTGTATGATGACCGGCAGAATCAACAGAATCAAGCCTTCTTGAATCTTCACTTGTCTCTCATAATTAGCGCGGCTTTCATGATTGTCTATCATTCTGGTCCCTCCCAGGATTGCATGATCCCCTCCCCTCCCCCTCTCCGCGTTCTTTTTGCTTGTCCCTTCTTATGGTACAGTTATTCCTACGAAATCTTCATAAAAAGACCCCAACAAAAGAAAATTATAGCTGACTGACTTGCTCTTCTGCAGCACTTGGTAAGTCCAGGACTCCACCTCTCCTGGCTTCTTTCCGTTGTCACTGTTTGGCAAACGAAGGTCGAATCTCACGGGCGGAGGGAGCGAGGACGAGAACCCATAAGACTTTTCTAGTCTTGTTCTCTGAGACTGAAGAAGGTGGGCGAACAAGGGAATGGTTGGGTTCGTTCATTTGAATGAAATGAGAATTCGAGTGAGTGGGATTTGAAGCTGAGGACTTAGACTTAAGGAATCGCTTGCAAAGGGTCGAGTGGTGTTCTTGTTTGCAAAGGGTAAGGATTCCATTTGCCTTCATCCTCTCTCTCTCTCTCTCTCCGAGCTCAAGTTTTTCTCTTTCCCTAAAAGCAAGCTAGAGATTGTGTGTGGCACTTTGGATGCAACCTGGAGATTTTTCTTGTGACTTGCAAGCAAACAGTGATCTATGGAGTTTAAGTGCGAGGATTCAGTCAGGAGACGGTGGTGAATGCGCAACCCCAAATAGCATCTGATCTCGATTTGTTTTGTTTCCTTAGGGAACATGGGGGATCAGGAATCGGAGAAATTGGAAGAGGGAGCTTATGCCACGAGCTTACACCAAGCAGTGAAAGAGAATGACATTCGAAGCATTAGGAGCTTAGTAGAAGGAGGTGCCAAAGTGCAAGCGCCTGACAAGATTGGAAGAACGCCTCTGCACTGGGCTTTAGTTTTTGGGCATGAAGAAGCTGCCAGGGTGTTGATTATCAATACTCCCAAGAGAGCATTGGATGCAAGAGATGGGTTTGGATGCACTGCTCTCCACTATGGAGCTGCAACTGGACGAACACAAGTCGCGAGAATTCTTATAGAGAGAGGAGCTGCTATCAATGCTCTGGATTCCAACAAACGGACTCCTTTGCATTTGGCAGCTCAGAATGTCAATCCTGACATGGTGGAGCTTCTCACCAGCAGAGGAGCTGACAAATCTCTTGCAGATGTGAAGGGTGCTTTACCATTTGACGTTGCCACAGATTGGAACTCTTTGTCTTCAATACCATGTCTGAGACCTGACACCACAAAGCTCGTCAGTGACAAGGTAATCCAAAGGCTCCTCTTTGCTTGCTTGCACCTTTGCTCCTGCTTCTCCATGCATTGAGAATTCTGCTTTCATGCTGTCTCAATTTGATTTTCTATTCTCTTAAGCTACAGAGGCAGTTTAGAAAGTGCACACCAACAATTTACCTTTGTTGATGCACAAACTGCACACATGGAATTCTTAGATATGTATCATGAAGGTGGTACTGGTCTAGGGTTTTGTTCAGTTCACAGTTCACATGCAGAAATGTTCATGAAATGACGGTGTGCTTTTTGGCAGGTTGATACAGCAGAGGTGTTCTTGGATAGAAAAGAAGTTATTTTGGAAATTCCCACAAACAAGAGGAAGAGCTTTGTTGCTGAAAAGCCACCAAGGCAGGGTCCATCATTAGAGAGACTGTTAGGGGTGTGGAAGGCAGCTGAAAGAGAGGCCCGTAGGAAGAAAGATGCAGAGGTGGAAGCTGCTCAGAAGGTATATTATATGCACACACACAGATTGCAAGTGTTAAAAACAAAGCTATTTGAGTCACTTCCTGTCCTAACTCTGTTGAACTTTCACATAAGACTGGAGAAATTGACATCTTTTGGCAGTGTATTTCTGCCCTTGTCTGCATAGCAAAGCTCTTGATGCACTTATAACCCTAATTCTCCTGTGCCTATTCAGAGCTTAGTTTTGTGAAGGTGCTAAAGAATTTGTTTGTGAGTGCAGGCAACAGCAACATTGAACACAGCATTGAAGGAATGGAGAAAGGCAGAGTTAGAGGTCAGGATTCTCAAGGCACAGATTTCCAATATCTCAAATTTATGCAATTGTAAGCTAGTTGCAGGTGAGTCTGCAATCACAGAGGAAGGGAGGACTTGTGGGCAGCAGTCTTGTAACAAGAAGCCACCTGAAGGAGGAGCTTCTATGACAAGTAGTGCTAGACACCAATCTCTGTCTGTTGATGTTGAGTCCTCAGCAACTGCAGAGGAACAAGAGCAATGTTCTACTGACAGCCAAGTAAGTGGGGATCTGGAAACATCTCTTTATGTCCAACAAAATGCATTTTTTGTGTCTCAATCTGCCTTTCAAGATTTTACAAATTTTGCTTCTTATGACCCTCTATCGGATCAAAGAGACCATGGTTCATTGGGAACTCGATTTGCACAGCTACCTCATGCACAACATTACTTTTGCAATTGTAAGCCTAATATTATTATACAATGGGGTGGAAAATTCTGCAGCAGTCAAGCAATGATCTATCATGGTGTACAGAGTGGGAGGTGCAAGGGATGGAGGCAACCACCACACAAGTGCTCTCTCCACAGGAGAGAAAATCACCCAAGCTCCTCCACAAGGGAGAAGATGCAGAGCCAGTGTGGGTACAGGTACCCACATTCAAACAGAAATTTGACATATTAAGCTCTGATGTTGGCTTGAAAACATCAAACTCTTTTGATACTGCTCATTTCTTAGTGATGGTAGGTGGTCTCTCTGAAAAGTTACCCTTCATGTCAAGCTTGGAGGTCTACTGAGCACCTATCAGCTACGACCACATGTACATTATCTGAGCAAAAGCTTTTGATGTACAATTATCTTTGGATCTTCAGCAAGAATGTGCTGTGCTGGTTCCTTTATACAAATGAATGGAAACTACCTGAGCAACTACCAGCTTCTCATTTCTAAGGATTCCTTCATCTGCATCTTGCTTCTTGCTCCTATAAAGTGGCCAATTGTACTTAGTTGACTACTGTGTATACTATTGCTATCAGACAAACCCGCAGGTGTGTCAATTAAAACTAAAACTGATCAACATGCCAAAACTAAAACTAAAACCATCTAATTTCTTGGCAGAAGGTAATTCTACACTTCAAACCACCTCCATCTTGAAAACCCAGAAGCCTTTTAAGAATCCTGCATTTTCAAAAAATTACACCACACAACTCTTGAAGCTCAACCTTCCATACAAAACATCTCTTTTTCACTGGAATGTCGCCACTTCTTTGGTCCCAGAACGGTTTACAACAACAAAGCGTTTATCACAATTTAGCTTCAGCATGCTAACCTCAGAAGGAAAGAGGTTTTGCTTTTCAGGGAAGACTGGTAAGTTTTTGCATCATTAGGATTGACATCAATAGTCATAACTGGAGATGGCCTGAAGAAATTGCTTCTGACATCTCACAATGATCTTCTGCAATCCAAATATTAATATGGTGCAAGATGAAATTCTGATAATAAGAAAGTGTTTGTTCAGGTGTGGCCCAAGCGCACCATGGATGGGTCTTCATCTGCATTTGATGCCATCCCTCCCACCTCTCCCATTGAACATAATTCAATCCTTGCCCAAGAGACACAAGAAGCAGGGCAATAAATGAAGGTCCACTAAAAGCCCAAAGGGCTAATTGGATTCAGTGCAAAATCTAAAGGAAATGAAGAGAAGGACTCTAACTAAGATTTGGCCTACTGATTGTGGAATTAAAATGGAAAGAGAACATGAAGGAGTTTTCACTTCAGAAGTGTTGCTAGATATACAGATCACTGTCAGTTCCAGTTCTGAAAACCTTAATGCTTTGAATATAGAATTGGCAAACCAGTGGCAATCTCAAGGATGAATCTCTACAAGCAAACAGTGCAGGCCAATCCTTCCAGTGTACAGCATTCTTGAACAGCTCCTGGCTGGTGAGTCTTAAGGAGTATCCAACTCATGCCTAGAGCGTGGGTATTCAAAAGTCTTTGCACAGAGAGAGAGAGAGAGAGCTTCTTGCCATCATGAATCTTCCATGAAAGCCCCAAACATGGGCTGGTTATCTTCTTCAAATAGCAATTGAAACCCCTAAGCTCAAATCCAAAACAAGTAAACCCACCACCTTCTCCTTTTGTTGTGGGTGGTGTGTCTAGTGCTCCACAAACCCATTGATTGTTCTTCTTCCACTGTTGAACATTTGTTTCTCAACTTTGTCAACCAACGTCCTTGGCCCCTTGATAAGAAGGTTCTGCGCATTCTTGTTGTTGAGCTCGCCCGTTATTCCTCTACTCCCTGATTCTCTGATCAAATAGGGATGTGCATGGCGGCAAACTTACTTCACTTGTGGCAGCAGCAACAACTCCCACACTCCTTTGCTGATTTGTAAAAGGATGAATTTCCATCTTGACATGTTCCTGACGACTCTGAAGATTATTCACATTGTTCTTGGTGTACCCAACAAGCTACACTGTAATCTGATGATTTTATGGAGATTCTGTCAGGGTTTAGGCTTTACATTGAATCTCACATTCTGTATGCGTCAACAAGCGCATAAGTAACCCTTTCATGTAAACCTCCCTTTCATGGCACCATTGCAGATCACGAGTGAGATAAAGCTGAGAATTTTTTGGGCTACAGTTGAGGTTGACACACAACTTTTTCTCAATGCTTTCAGCATTGGTTCATCAAGAGTCTCTTAAAGCGACGTCAGAGGACTCAGAAGTGGAGTTTAGGGTTTAGGGTTTCTTGTTGGATCATATGCATCAGAGTCCCTGCCTGGTTTACGAACGCGACACAACCAACAAGGGTAGAGCCTGCAGAGTTGTCATGAAACAGATTTTGCGTTCAGGAAGAGTTTCAAGACGAAGGACAATTTCATCTGTTTGCTGCCACTTTTTCTCTTGGACCTGGAAGGTTAGAAAACCAACCTAACATTGAATTCAACTGCATCCTATGCCACGGATACAGCGGATACGATGGATAGAAATTTACAGTACTCCTTGTAGTTCAAGTGCGCAGATCCAGGTCTGCGGCGCCAGAAGGTGCGGCGCCAGAGGGTGCTGAGATTCTCGGGACAGCGAAGGGACTCCCGTCGGCTCACGTACCAAAGCGTGAGAACGCGATTCGCGAGGACCTAGGGGGCCAGTACCCACACACGAGCCATTACAAGGATTAGACGCTTAAACCAGTCCGGGAAGGGTTTGATATAGACCTTGATACCCTCAGGGTAAGGGTAAAGAACCCCCTGACTGGGGAAAAAAAACTCTGGATTTATCCACGGGTTAACATATAGACTTGTCATTTCAAAAATTATATAATTAAATATCATTCATACTTTCTTTAATATATCCAAATACTATTGCATTATCTCGTGTTTTTGTTATTTATACCTATGATTTATACATTGTAAGAAACTAAAGGAGTAAATTGCATTAAGTATTATGGTGGAGAATTTAATGTAATACTCAAAATCATTTTATGTGAGAAAAAGTTACATAAAGGTGAAAACTTTATGATTCATTTTAATGTAATAATAAATGAGAAATGTGAATTAATCGTTATCTTTTTTCAAAAAGACATTCAAAATCATTTAAAGGTGAAGATAGAGTTTAAGTAAAAAATAAATTCTAATTTTGTGTTCACTCTATTCTTTAATAGTATGATCATTTTTTAATGTGAAAATTTAACTTCACTTTGAAAAGGAAATTTTTTAAGCATATGTGAAAAAAAAAATAAGAAAATTGGTAAAGAAGGTGGAGGTTTGTCAATTTTATAATTATGTTTGTAAATGTAAATCTAATAATCATTTTTAAAAATCTATGGAATGCATTTTAGTAGGTAAATTAATATTTAAAATTAGATTTTATGATCATTTAGTTTCGTTGTGAAAGGGAATTTTTCAAGGGTAAAAATAGTGGGAAAGGAGGTGGAGATTTTGAAAAGGTATTTTGAAAAATAGTTGTAAAGTTTTTGCCTTTTCATGCATTTAGGGGAGAGGAGGGAGATAATTACATGATTTTATTTTATTTTAAACTAGTGGAAAAGGTAGTTATTTTAGCAAATGACATAGACATAACTACATGATTTTATTTTATTTTAAAATTTACCTTCAAAATAAAGAGTGTATACCAATGTTGGGTGGATAAAAACCATCGGTTCTAGTTAGTGATAATCAAATTGGAACCAAGTCTCATTCTTGGAATTGGAACATGAATTGGAAAATGATTTTATTTTCTTTAAAAATCATACTTAAAACCAAGTTTCTAGGTCCAATTAGGTGTGGAATCAAAATCGGAACCAAGAATGTTAGTAAAAATTGTTTTTAGGAAAAAAAAATGACTAAATTAAGAGTTACTAGTTAGTTCAATTTTGAGTTAGTAAGGACTAGACCGAAATTAGGTTTAATGTTCAAAATCAAAATTGCATCTAGAACCTAAAACCAAATTCCCATTTCCATTTATATGTGGAATTGGAATCAAGATCATTTTAATTTAATATTTAAAATTAAAACTAGATATTCTTCATAAGACTATAGAATTGCCCAACACTAGCATGTACATGACTTTAATAAAAACATTACCCCTTTCATTCCTAGCAAGGGTGAATTAACTACAATTTGTACACAAAAAATTGAAACAATTTTGTGGTAAAATAAACCATTGCCAATTCAAAATGTGCAAGATCATCTTTGTGCTTCTTCATGAACATCTTTGCACATTTCAAGCTTTTGTACTAATGAATGTTGTGTTGCTGCATTACATGAGTAGAGAACTTCACAACAATTCTACCATCCTTCTTCCCCCTTCTTACATTTCATTCTGTTACACCTCTACAACAAGAATTTCCTCAAAACTTGTGTAGGCCTACTACTAGTGAATTGTTCAATCAAAGAAAATGGTCCAAGAGAGTTTGTTTGGAAATCATGATTTGAATGACATCAAATTTGAAAGTGAAAAATATACACAAGAAGGCAACACATATGTAGGTATCTAGATCAAACACATCAATTCTATAATGACTTTGAAATTTGGATTCATATCTTGTAATCTTTTATGCCTTTGAATTACTTCAACAAAATTGAAATGAAACAAAATTAACAAATGTTTAAGAAATCATATATATTCCAAGTGGGTGAGGTTATAAAACACATTGTAAAAGAGCTTCTCAAAACCAACAATGGAAAAAAAAAACACATCGAAGCATTTGCATCAAAGTCTATAAACGACATCCAAATCAAAAGGTGACGTCGTGATAACCAAACTAGGAATACCCAAAAGTAATGGCATTGATATAAGTCAAGTGAAAGGAATTTATTATAGGTTTGGATACTATAGATCCAATCAATCAATTTGAAATAACTACATCAACATAGAAGATTCAGATTGCGAATGCAATTTATGCAAGTGAGCATTTACTTTTGTTGAAGAATGGGGCATTGTGTAAGAGGATTTCAAGAGGAATTTTTACTACATGAAAGGAACAAAGCACAACACAAAATACTAAGATATGACATTACAAGAAAAAGGAACTTTGAATTTTCCTCAACACTAGAATAAAAACATGTATCAGGTTATTGACTCCTTCATGGGCAATAGACCAATTCAATGGTTGCCTCCTCACATCCGTGATTTAATGGCATGAAGTAATAATGTTTATGTTGCTTTGAGGATGCTAGATTAAAGTTTATAGTATGTTCAAGAAGGCACATTTAAAATGGAAATGAGGACCATGTTGAAGAAGGTGCAAAAGTTGTAAGTGAATGTTCATACAAGCCAAAAGTTAGTCCTACAAAACATGTGTCTAATGCACCTACATCCCCCTTGCCATTTGTACCCTCACAACATCATGTTGTAAAAACCATGACACTTTCCAAGATTCTAATTGTTCACATACCACCAAATGGTTTTTGGGAATGACCAATTCATCTAGATACCATTGTCAATGACCATGTAATTCCAAAAAATAATTCAAATTGATCTATCCAAATAATTGGTCCTTTAATTGGCAAGAACAATGTTTGAAAACACAGGGGTCAAAAGGAAAACATTAATTGTCAACAATGTTATGGTGGAGGTCACAAAAAATGGAAACAAAATGCTTATAACATCGATCAGTAATATACAAAAGACAAACTTGAAGATTGAGAATTGGAGGATTGAGTATTATAAGTTGAGAGATGTAGAAGCTAACAACACACAAAAAAACATGGTTTAAACAATCTTTGGACTTACAAAGGTTATGAAAGTCCTCAAATTGACAAAACCATGATTTGGAATCCTCCAAACAATGTTCACACTCCAAACAATGGTCACACATTGTTTTGAACAACAAAATAAATGAATCCATTTGATTGCATACATATGAATGACTTTTGAATTTAGAGCACTTGCATTTTGAACTTGTAATTCAATTTGATTCTACTTTGCAATTTGGATTGAGACACATTGATTTTGTTTTGCAAATTTGAATTGAATCACATTATACAAACCATTTGGATTGAGGCCATTACACATGTTTTGGACTAAATTTCGTTGATGCCCTAAGCAAATTATTTGCATCCAACTATGCTCCAAATGTCTCTTGACCTTCAATGATTGGAGACCTTTTTTCATGGGCACTCCTTGTGTGTCACATACCTTGTTATTTCTCTACATGGTACTTGCATTTCAGGTGTGGTAACTTCCCTTGTAGCTTCTAATTCAAGAATCTACAAAATGTTGTCAATGTTTATTTCCTACCATCCAAATAACATGTTACATAATATGCAACAACAAGTAATCAAGTTAAGGATCATTGTAATGTGCAATTTTATTCTCCCATGAAGTTCATTAAATATTTTTTTCAAATCCCAATTGCATTATCTACTAGACCTTCTTCTCTGAGTGAAAGCATGATTAGGTGGCTCAAAAGTGGCATTTGAAAGTGCTTACTCTAACATTAATGATTTTTTTGCAATTTATTCATAAATCTTATAAATATCCCATATTTTTTAATCATAAATATTAATAAACCAACCTATGAATATCCTTAAACATGTGATTGATCAAAAAATCCATGGAAAAGATTTTTTTTTTTGATGTGAAATGGACTTTCAAGGATAAATATTTACAACAATTATGTCATTTAGAACTTTTAAAAATTAAAAATATATATATTAGGAAAGTTTCAATGCACTTCACTAATAAAATCTTCATTTGATAATGGTTTATTTTATTTTATTCATTTTGACACTACTTTGACATTTTTTTGAGTCCACATTTTTCATTTTCTCTATGTGACAAACATGGTGTTGTCATTTCAAAAGTCCATTATGAGTCCATAATCTTCTTATAATTCATCGAAATTTTTTATGATGGTTCCCATTAAAGTTTATGACAACATGAATAATTAAAAAATTGACAATGTCAATTTTGATAATAGCTTAAAATTTTACGTTTGTATGTAATCCAGAAAATTTACAAATGTGACAATCTAAACTATCCACTTATTTATGGGGAACCCCTCTCGTGTTTTTTGTTGAACAATCTTTCTAAATTGGTATTGTCATCCCCTTTGGATGTAAACAAGATAACATGAACCACACCTGCTTGCTTAGGGGACTACTTTTAAGGGTTTGAATATTTTTAAAATTTCAACAAAATTTCAAAAAAGAAAAATTTCTTTATATTATTGTGACAAAATTAATGTAAAACTTTCAAGATATATGTAATTTTCAAAAGTTTTGAAGTCTATTTATTATGGGGAACACCAAATTAAATTAATGATTTTAAACGTGAAAAACTAAACACACGTTACACTTATTGTGGCTCATGTTAATGTGACTACACCCCTTCTCTATGTGGTGTGATAATCTAATCAAACAGCAAGTATCCCTTATCCCCTAATAGATAAGGAAGAATAACATCTTGGCATCTTGAGCTTTTTGGATTGAAAAGCTCATGGAATTAAGCTTAATTATAAAACCTTGATTTTTGCAAGACCTATGAATCATTCACATTCCTTGGCAACCCCACAAATAGGTCCATGAATTTTTTTAATCATTAACTACAACTCAAGATAGACCACATTTTACCCTCTGGTCTTGTGGTAGTATTAGTCTTCATTAAATGGGCCTATTGGTTTAGCAATGGCAAAATTAGTACCATTAATAGCTCCCTCAATGCTTGGAAGGTTGCAAAAACTTTTAAATCTTTCATGACTACATCCATTTTTGGTCAAATTGGCCATGTGATCATGTTGCTAAACATAATGTTACTTGTTATTATGACTTCTCAAATAATAAGAAAAACTACAAATCTGCCTACAACAAAAAGCTTGTTACATATTAACAAGTTAATGCCTTGAACTAGTTTGTGAATTGCACATGCAACATGTAGTTCAACTAGAATAACAAGACGATACTTTGTATTTTGCTTCCAAATTTTAAAAATTCAATTGGTTAACAATGTCAAACAATGTAGTTTTGGTCATACAAAAAGTTCTTACCAAATATCATCAACATATTCAATTACCAAAAAAATGGTTATGTTTTTTGGTTTAACCCAATGCCCATGTTCACCACTTAGAAACCCCAAGTTGCATCCCATTCTATAGCTATGAAGACAAATGGTTGTGTTAAAAAATTGTAGATTTGTTGTTGTTGAAATATTTGCATTGACATTTGGAAAACAATATTGACAATGTAATATATATCACATTGTCTAGAGCATGTTCACAAGGAACATAAGGATGTTTATAAGAAGACCAAGGTCGTTGTTTACATCCATGTAAACCAAACCAACTATAAAAAGGATCACAAACACAAAGCATGAAATGAATTATACACTCACTATTACAAAATGTGGTTGTAGTTCACTAGTCCCTGTCCATTAGACCAATGAATTCACTACTTCTTTACTAGTCCCCGTTCACTACAACTAGTGAATTCATTCAAAATCCAGTGAAATCACTTGGCGTACATGGACACCTTTTGTTGTAGTAACTAGACAAGTTGCATAATGCATTGACAAAAAGCAAAAAATGATCAGTAAATAGTTTGAAAGTTGTAATGTCAAACTTCAATTAATTGCATGAAATTAATTGGAAAGTAGGTTGAACAAAACTTGGATAAGTTGCAAAAAAATTGTGATTGAACTACAAATGAAATACTGGAAGTGATAACATGCAAAAGGAACAAAGTTTGGAAGGAATGTGCAAGGATTTGAAAATAAACCCAAATGATTTGCAATGCACAAATGACATACTTGAAAAGATTACAAAACACATGTTGAAGCAGATGCATTTATTTCTAAATGGTAATTTTTGAAAATTTTCAATCACTAAAAAATAAAATAATAATAAATCATATTTTAATTTTACAAATCAATAATGAATTTTTTTTCAAAGATTTTTAATAACCAAAAGTGCCAAACAAAATATAGTAAATTTTTTATATTTTTATATCTCGATTTTAAAATTAAAAAATGAAGTGCTTTTGCAAATAAGTGAGAAAAAAATAATCATATTTTAAAATCATTTTCAATGTGTAGCAAAATATAGGATCAATAATCAAAGATTTGAACATCATATTTATTTACAAATTACAACCACTTTCAATACATCTTCATAATGGATTATTATCGTCACTTTGGTTGCATAAAGGAGATCCTTTAATATATAGTGCTCATAAATGCAACAAAATGAAACAACAAAACATTCACAAAAGAAAGAACCATCAAATACAAAATTAACATAAAATTTACAAGATGCGTAAGTTCAAGCATACATAATAAAATGTGGAAAAAATGAAATTTGACATAACAATAAATTAGCAAAGATAAGAATACTAGAAGAGCATTAAAAAAATCATAAGAAAGGGAGAAGATAACCTCTTAATATTCACAAATCTTCTACTTCATTGCAATCTTTACTTGCATAGCAATTGAAAATGTGGTCCCTCTTGCAAAACATAAGTGGAATTAAGAAAATAAAGTGCAACAAACTTGCAAAACACAGTCAAATATAATGTGACAACCTAAATAAAACAAACAACTATCATGCTAGAAGGAAAGCGAGGAGAAGGAAGGTAGGGGAAGGAAAAGAGCATGAAAACAAAGAAAGTTGTGAAAAGAATGAAGAGGAAAATGGGGTGTGAGAAGAAATGAAAGAAGAATTAGAATGGAAAGAGATGATGTACCTTCATGTTATCAGTACATGCATAAATGTAGATGGTAGGGATTAAATTTTTACAATGGCAAGTTATTGTGGGACCATTGGCACCATGTGTGGACCAGTTTTGTGTGTGAAAATGGTTTGGGACTTAAACTATGTGTAAATGTAAGTGTGAGTGTAAAATCATTTAAATTTACTTTATGTTATAAACTACGTTTAAGCATAAGTGTAAATGTAAAAATAAACACATGATTTATATGGTTTTATGCGACTATGCAAAATAATGTAAGTGTAAAACAAATGCATTTATATGTTTTTTACATGACCATGTAAAAAAATGTAAATTTTTTTTTTTTTACTAAAAGATTAGGGGATTTCATAATGTTTTTGTTGATAGGCCAACCAAATGGCCCATTGCAAAAAAAACCATCAAAACATTCACCCACAACTAATTAATATGGATTTAAAAGATTGTATGATCATTAAAAATATGTAGTAAAGTTACCCATAAAATAAAGAATACACAACACCAAAACCCTAAGTTTGGTCATAAATAGGGTGAAATTAAAAAAACTTCCAAGAAAGTACATTAGTATTCAACCAACGGTGAAACTTAGAAAATCATCAATTTTTGTGGTAAATTAAATTTCATCTTGTTTTTCTTTTCCCCTAAGGGCTTCCACTATTGCTCCATATTGTATTTCCACTATGCCTACATGTACAACTACTATATTTACTTATGCATTAAATGTTGAGTTTCAACATTTCATACCCAACTTTAATAAAATTTCCTTATTTTATAGATACCACAACAAAAGAGGTTTGGGGGCAAAAGGAGGCCCAAAGACAAGGTGGGTTTACATATAACTTTGATATATATATTTACACTTACATGCCCAAAACATTTACATGAGGTTGTGTAAGCATATTTGAAAAATATTAACAATGATTTTATGTAAGTGTAAGTGTGGGCATTAAGACTTAGGTATGCATTGGTATTTATATATGTATGTTACCTCGAAATAAATGAAATCAAGGAATCATTGGGATGAGGGAACCAATAGATGAACCTAGCTTTGGTCCTAGGTTAGATGGGACCTACCCAGGAAACTAATCTTTGGTTTTCTAATAAAAAATTTATAACCAAACTCAATTGGGTCTGTTAAGCTTGAAGTTTAAAATTGGAACTACACCAAACTTGTTTTTAAAACCCAATTTTTGTTTCAATTATAAGGTTTAGAACTTTAAGGTTTTTCTTTTTGTATGTCTTTGTGTCTCCATCAAGTTTTTTGCTTCCTTCAGGGTTTTATTTTTTGTGTGTTTCTTATCTCTCCATCGAGCTTTTCACCTCCATCACATATTGTGAATTTTTTTACAACTTATCATTTATGCCTTGCACTTTACATTTTATTTCCATTTCCCAACCCTCTACAATTCATCTCCATTGCATTGTGTTGATCTCCATCACCTTGCACTCTATAATTCAATATCATCATCAAATGTTTTATAACTTGGTTTGATTATTTTGTGTTCAACATTGAATTTCCATCACTATGTTTTTTGTAGTTGTGTCCATTAGCTTGCGTTCTACAATTTGTTTCCATTGTTGAACATTTTGTCTTCTATAATTTATTTTTATTATGTTATGCTCCATGTCAAATTTCCATTGCTTTGCACCCTGCTTGATTAATTTGCATTATTGTGTTTTTTGTAATTCATTTCCATTGAATCTCCATCATTGAACTTCCAATTTCTTTTGGGGTTTTGCTTTTCATCTAATTCTTTTGTTTCCATCAAGTTTTTTGCCTTGGCCATCACTACTCCATGGTGAATTTCCATGGCATTGGTTTCACTACATTACATTATATCCACCCACCCCCCACACCCCACCTCTTCAAGTTATTATTTTGTTTTGCTAGTTGGTTTTGTATTTTTTTGTTCAATTTTTCTCTATGTTTTGTGAATTTGCAGGTTGCTTCGTCCATCATCCAAATCACACAACAAAGGTTACCCATCCGGATTGCATGACAAATGTCAGCCATCATCCTTCACAAATGACATATGTCTTTTTATTTTAGACTTCATTTCATTTTTTATTTGTGTTTGTATTTTATCTGTACATTGTTTTTTAATTATCAAAGGTTGGTGTTGATTTTGTTTTTTTTTGTTAAGGTTTCAAGATATGGACAATTTGCACAATGAAACATTGATCTCCCATGTTCATGCTATGGTTGACCTTAGTGTTGAATTTGTAGACAACCCAAATGACCTAGATTATTGTGGTTCATCCTCTACATCAACTTCTATTGGTTGTGTTGGTAGTCCTAATATTACTATAAATGGAAATTTGTTTACCATATTACAATTGATAAAACTTTATGGTCAACTTTAGAAATCGAATAGACTTTTGGAAGTTAAAGAGTTGCAATGCTACAACATGGGCTTTTATGCAACAAACAAGGTGTTACCCATGTGTGCAAGAGGTGCCACCTTCCAAGATGTTGTTGAAGGAACAAGATGGTCAAACTTGGAAGAACCATGTGCATAATTTTGTGCCATGTCACTTGCCACATATGATGGTTAGGTTGCTCCATCTTTAGTGATTATCCTTGCAAGGCTACGTTGATGTTGTGTGAGCAGTTTACAAAAGCTACTACTATGTTAATTTGTGATTGGTGTTCCAAAAATTGGCATATGAAATGTTTCACAGTGCCATTGGAAGAAATGTTGGTTGGAAAATAATTTTTCCCTTGGTGCACAAAATAAACCTAGGTGTTTATTCCTATAGTTTGGTAGTAAGAAATAACCCAAATTGTTTTTCAAAATGAATTCACATTTGGATTTTGGATGAAGAATTGAAGGATTGCAACCATGCAACTAACAATGGGGCTCATATTTGTACATGGCCTACTAAAATTTACAAAAGAATGATGAAACTGATCCCAAACAGTTCTTCAAAAATGAAAAAAAATTGAAAACCAGACCTGTTTGATCTTTGAAATTGAAAAAGTCAAATGCTTTGAAATTGAGGATGGTTTGAAATTCACCCAACCTTGCTATTTACAAGGTAATAGTTGTTGAGTGGGCCACATGGAAACTGACTGTAAGGCAACCTTTCACATTATGGTCTTTGGCCTTTTGAAATCTCCAGCCCAACTTAACCCACTCAGTGTGACTTCTTATGCCACTTGAGCCCATAAATAAATGTATTTTGTTGACCCAAGGCCATAGAGTGGAAAGCCAATTGGGTCCAAGTCTTGGGCCCAAGTAGGGACTCCTCTTTATGTATCCTCCTCATCCTCTCCCTCCTTCCTTCCACAATTCAAAAGATGGCTTCAATCCAATGGCGAAGAATTTAAAACACATCAATAAAGTAATTATACAGCTCGGTCTGCCCAAGAAGTCAAGCTTCCTTTTATGAGCGTTCCCTTGTCATGAGCCAACCCAAAAACTAGCTTCAATATAATGCCATGTAAGTGATCACCATCATTCTTCAGTTCTTTGACTTGGGTCCTAGTGTAAGACCTTTGGGGCCAATTTGGCCAATAATGCTCCATTTTGAGGTTGGCCAGTTCTTGACTCCCTAGTGTAAATGGAGCGTAACTACCTAACAATGACTTCTGCTGATCACATTAGACCTTCCCTATTTGAATTTTAAAAGCTTCCATGCTTTTACCCTGGGGGAGGCCTGCTCTCATGGCCACACCTAAATTTCAGGCTTACACCCTCAGGTTACCATCAATGTTGGGTGGTATTATAAACAAGAACAGACCCTACCGGCCGATTAAGGTGGTTCTTAGGATTGATAATCGTGGTTCTCAAAAAATCAAAGACCCAATGTTGATGTATATTAATGGTTCTCAAAAAATTAAAATAATCAAACAATCAACCAGAAAAAAGTGGACTTTTTTTACCAATTCTTTCATGAAAATCACAACGTCTTTAACATTTTTTGAAATAAGCAGGATTGGTGGTTCTTTGATTCTGATCTTTTTTCAAAGAAATGAAACCAGCAGTTCTCTGATTCTAAAATATTAAAAAACTGGAACTAACAGTTCCTTGAAAATTCAAATAACTACACAACACTTGTTACCACCATCAAGGTAGGACCCTCAAAGTAGGGAAGGCCTGTTGGAGCAGGCCTCCCCCTAGATGGGTACACAACATGTGATTGGTGAGAACTTAAGAAAATTGAAAAGATACTGTGCAAACTTTATGGGCATGATTTTTCTGTATAAAATAAGCTAAAGTTGCTGAGGATCATGCACGAGAAATTTCCCAAAATGGGGGTACTTCCCCCTTTTTCTCATGTATTTGAGGTATGCACATCTACATACACAAAATGACTTATGTGTTTAAAGTTTGTACATAGTACTAAAATTATCTGTAAAATCAGGAAAAGACGGCACCAGAACCCTCTGTTGGTGTTCTTTTCACACACTGGGTTTCAACAGGGCATGAAACTCGGTACCAATCACTGCTGCTATGTATACTGACTGTACTTATAAATGTTCTCGAGCCTGGTGCATTTAACCCTGAGTCTCAGTATTTCATACCCTTATTTAATAGAATTCCATGACTTTGCGGACAACAGCCAAGAGGGGCATCAAATGGCGTGTAACTCAGGCCCAACAGGGCATGACTTTTGGGATAACTCTAGTGTGTGAGTTTTTGTTGTCACCTACAATTTGGTGATGGATTTTCCTTTTTGGTAGGTACATGGGCTAGACCTTGTGCAATTTGCATGATGATGAAGCAGGTCTAAGTTCTAACATCTCTATTCAAGTCATTTAATGGGTTCCTTAATTTTCCAGCCATATTGCAAGTTGGTATAGGATATAAATTGCACAAATAAAGTAAAGTACACAAATATGTTGTAGTTTATGGTACAGTATGTCTCCTAGGCAATGGATAGATTCAATCCTTACTTACGGGAAGAATGTCAACTTCTCAATAAGTATTTTGGCTCTACCAAGATAGTTTATCAAGCAAAATTCACTTCCTTAACCACAAATCAAATCTATTCATCAAAAATCAATGGGCCCTCTCATCCTGGGTCATTGACAATTTGCAAATGGATATGGTCTAAGACTGACCATAATTTCAAATGTGAAGTATAACAAATATTCAGAGAGGATCCTTCTTGTGGGTACTGTTTATTGACCAATGCATTCTGCCAGGGTAGTGACCAATCAAGGTAAGAGTTCAAACCTAGTCAGGTCAATGCAGGCTGACTACACTGATTAGCATGCATTTGGCATCTCATGACTGAATGTGTGGTGTGAAAATTTCATATCCAGTTGTTTTATAACTCCTACCTAGGGAGATTGTTTTGTGTTCAACCATAGGGTAAACTTAGATCATTTGGGTGTTATGTGCATCCCAATTAAAATAGAAATGTGTTTGGTGATGGGAGTCATTCCTTGCGGTTTTGAAAAAATCATTGCCCAACCTTACATGAAAGGTGTTTGGTCATAAATGTGAAGTACCACATTATGAGAAAAATTCCAAACCATTTAACACTTAAGATTTGTGTGATAATAGGGGTGATTTAATGTTGGATTGCAAGATTTAGGGCTTTGGGTACAAACCATCTTCCAAGTGCACAAATAAAACTTCAACTTTCAATGTACAACATCATTTTCTCATGGAAACACAAAACACATTAATGACGCTAAAGAGCATGCAACTTTCCCCCATTGTAAGCACATTGGATTCCCACCAAAATATGTATTTGAATCACATGTTCAACTAGAAAAGCTCCATGTTATTTGAACTTGAATTACATTCCACCTTTTCCAAAATCTCTTACAATTGCTTCAAGAATGTTAGAACATCTAGATGAGCTTCAACCTTTTTCTTAAGCTTCTATCTCCTAAGACTAAAATGTTGGAAAATAGTGAAAAGGAAAAAATAAAATCTACAATCAAGAGAAGGGGAAGGGCATGTCAATGTAGGAACCAACTCACAAGATTATGAAATACAAGGTAATAACTTAGATCGATCTACACAAGCATTAGTTGTAGAAATCAAAAAATTTAGTGTAGATCAACTTTACCAAGAAAAATATAGTAAGTATCTACATTACTATTGGATTCAAGGACTTGCAATCTCAAGAATAACAAGGAGTTTAAGTAGATATGATTCTAAGACATTTTTTGGTATTGTAATTAAGCAAATTTTTAAATACACACCTATGGCTTGCACATCAACCACAAATGTCACTATAGCATGGGATGATTTTGCAAACTTTCATGCAATAATGTTTTTCTAGTGATGCATTGGAAAGTCATGCACTCCTCAATTATCCATAATTAACACATTTTTTGAAGCCTTGGGATTTTTATAAGAGGTTGAACTTCATACCTCTTGTAGGTCCTAATTGAACACTGCCAAGTTGTTGGAGACTAAAGCCAAGAAACAAAAGGTTGTCATCATGTTTAATATACTTCGCACAAGCGACAATTTGGAACCAACAATAATAGAAAAGGAAAACATTCCTCCTACACAAACAACACAAGCAAAGAAATCAACACAAACAAACAAGGTTCTTGCCCTAACCCAATGAAGAAGATGGATCACTAAGACCTTGGAAGAAGCAATGATGCAATGAAAAAAGGTTGGGCCTTTTTCAAAAATGTAAGCAAGTTTTGGCACATACCTATCACCTTTCTTTTAAATTACTGAAATGACATGACAAGGTGAAAGAAAATAGGCCCATAAGGTGTGTTAATGGATGAAGATAAACCATGCATGGCTTGGGCTTTGGGTATGTAGGATTTAGGACTTTCCATTACCTTGCTCAAAAATGGTAAAACTTACTCAAACTAAATTGATCTCTTTTAAAAATGGATTGTTTGGAAACAATTGGTGGTATTGGTTTTAGCATTAACATCTAAAGCTTAACATTCAACTGTAGGACTTGAAATGTGCAAATCAAAAGGTTTGACAAGTTAGTCATGCGGTAGCTTCTACCAAAATTTGCAAACACTTTACACTTACCACAAGTTTAAAATTGACCACATAATTTGGAATTCAAATGAAACATAGATTTAAGCAAGGTGATGGTGTAAGGCAAAGGTTGTAGCAAAAGGGGCTCACATCAAGTTTATAACACCATTCCCGAATCCAAAGAATGGCTAATAGTAGATTGTGTTGTGAATGTAGGAAGGGGTTCCTTGCTTGGATTTTACATATTCAAGGGTGAATGGATTATAGATGATTACATTAGACATTGCAATTTAAAGACATGCATGGCAATGCAAACAAAAGCATGGATGATGGTTTTCCTATTCAAAAAATTCTTTTTATTTTTTACAAGTTCAATTCCAAAGGCATTTGTCCATCAAGTTGACATCTACTAGTTCTAAATGGGTATAGTTCACATGTTACATTAAAAGCCATAGAACAAACACAACAATTTGGGTTAGATATGGGCACCTTCCCTTCTCACATTTCCCATGCTCTACAACCTTTAAATGTGGGTTGTTTCAAGCCTTTCAAAACCATTTTCAAGAAGAAAAAAAAGGCAATGCCATGGTTAGAAACAATCATTATAAACTAAGCAAACAAGCACTTGCTAGTTGGGTGGACAAGGCTCTAGATCAAACGTTATCCAAAAAAAACACCATGAGTAGGTTTAAAGTAATAGGAATATGGCCTTTCAATCCCAAGGCCATGGATCATAAGACAAGACCATGTGATGTATACATAATAGAACCTGTTGACATTGTAAATGAAAACAATGATGCATTTTATGGAATAGTTTATGAAAGTTAACAATGGCAGAGGATGGAACTACCACACAATTAATGAACATAACAACTCTTCAAGATGATGTAAAAAAAAAATTTCAATCTGCTAACCAAAAGCCATTAGATTTGAAATATTATGTGGAAAATGCAATTAAGTCCATGTACTCTTGCAAAAGAAATTGAACCTATGGAAGCTACTTTTCATTTGTTAGTTGACCTAAATTGACTTAGTCCCACTTGTGAAGTCTATAATTTTGGAATGGAATTCAAGTTCTTTTATATTTGGCCAATCTATTGTCCTTGCCACATTTGTTTGCAATGAAAACAAAAAATTTCATTTAACATGAGGAGCATTAGGAGGAGGTGTCAATCAATAACACAAGACAATGATTAAAAGGAGGTGCGAATCACTAATAGAAGACAATTAATAAAAGGTAGTGATCAACAATAGAAGGTAATGATCAGGAGGAAGTGCCCATCACTAACAAAATAGGATGATTAGCAGGAGACAATGATCACCACATTACAAGAAAAGTTGTCTTTTGCAACTTGATTTATTACTAGGTTGTTAGTCATGGAAGACATCTATGACTACATGATCATGTAGTCGAATAGGACATGTTGTTTAGGACACCTAATCGCTAGTGTGGGTTAATCACAAAACAATTTGCAACTATGACTTTTATAACTATGAAATCATGGAAGTCATTAGTGCTTGATGAGATCCATAAATTATGGCCCTTGGATATAACTCATTAAATATGAAATAAATATGTTTTCCACCCATGTCATTTAAACATGTGGCATGTAGACACATGGTATAAAAGTTGAAAACCTAGTTTATATGTTAGGAATGTAGGCTAACTTATCTAGCAAATTAAGCTAGTTAGGCTAGTTCATTAAGTTGCAAGTGTGAGGATTTGAACACTCACCTCCACATTGAGGGAAAATGTCTTTAACCCCCATTTAACCATTGTAGCCTGGTATTATTTTTACATGACAAAAAATGTCACCATATTGTTATAAACATTTTTTAAAACCTACTTTATGAATTAGGTACCTAGCTTAATAAAGTAATAGGTAAGTAGTACCTAGAGGTAACAGTAAGTAGGTAGTAGCTAGGTATGTACTACCTATCTAGTATATAAGTAGGTACATATATACTATATAATATTGCTAGTATTAGCCCATAAGTACTAGCTACTTTATAGGCAGCTGATAAATAACTAATAGGTAGTTAGCACCTAGTTATACTACTAACATAAATAGGTTATTAATGTATGTGGTTAATCATGTAGTCACAATGCAATCACAAAATAGTCATAATTTAGTCATGTAATGATAATGTAATTATAATGTAGTCACAAATTTGAGTAAAAATATATGATTACATGACTAGATTAGGACATTAGTCGTAAATGTCCAAGTCATGAAAAACACGTTTTGGCATTGTGTCAATATAAGAGGATGTGATCAAGAGGAGGTGATGATCACCAACAAAAAACAATGATTAAGAGGAAGCAATGATCACCAACAAACGAAGACAATCAAAAGGAAGTAATGATCATCAACAAAAGATGACAATCACAAGGAGGAAGGGATCACTAACAAAATAAGACAATTAAGAAAGCCAAAAATTACCAATAGAAGAGGACAATTAGGAAGAAACATTGATCACCAATAGAAAAGGACGACCAAAAGAGGTGTTGATCACCAACCAAAGAGGATAATCAAAAGGAGGCGGTGATCACAACAAAAGATGATTGGTGCCCGTCACTAACAAGAAACAACGATAAGGATCATGAGGCACCCCATCCCCAACAAAAAAAGATGATTGGAAGTAAGTGCCAATGACCAATAAAAAATAATGATCTACAAGAGGTGCCCATCACCAACATAAAACGATGATAAAAAAGAGGTAGTGATCAACAACAAAAGATGATGATTAGGAAAAGGTAATGACCACCAACAGAAGAGGACAATAAAGAGGAGGTGATGATTAACAATTGAAGACAATGATTAGGAAACAAGGAGATCTCCCAAAAGGTGACAATGAAGAAAACCAACATGGATGTGCACCAATGGTTGTGTAGATTGACCATGAAAAAAGGAAAACAATTGATGGGAACTAAGCAACTAAAGATGAATGCATTATCAGACCTTGGAGGTTGTGCAAAATGTGTGACATTGTTTGAAACTTTCATTAGAATATTGTTTGCAATAGTTTTGGTCATTTTTGCAATTTTTTATATGTTTGGTTATACTTGCAATTATGTTACAACTAATTTGTGACTATTTTTTTCTTCATGCTTTCAAGAGGAAAACCCTTAAATTTAGTTTTCATCCAAGAAAGACTATATATGTCCCATTAATTGCAAATGTCACCAAAATTAATTGTAGCCTTGCAAATATATTAGATTCCATTGAAAATCTTTTGAAGGTTATTGGGGGCATACTAGGATGTACAAGTAAATATTGCAAGTATCTATAATGGGTGTATTAAAATCTTATGTAATTTGTATTCATAACATATTAAAATATTTTAATCAGACATAAAAGGTATATATGTATATTTTGAATATATTTAAGTTCTATTTTGAATATATACAAAACATATTAAGGCCATATTATAGAAGTATCCAAGGTTTATTGTACCTATTGATTTTTTTAATCATTATTTATCATTAAACATTTATTATTGACATAAATGATACTTGTAACAAGTAAGATAATAAAAATAAAAATATGGTTAACTTACACTAGCTACTAATTATTGTCCACAATAATTACTTATATTTTCATTATATTTTATTATTATTATTAACTTCAACTATTATTGCTTATAATAGTTCATATATTTAGTAGGTAAATTAAGCTAATATAGAATACATACTAGGAAATAATTGCAAATAGGTTATGACTAAGTTGGTCAGATTTTTAATTACAATATTAATCCATATATTTTCTCTTCCATTTTTTAATGCAAAGTATATAATAAGGTGTGTTAGTTGTATTCAAAATGCAAATGTTATGCAAAGGACAAGCCAATAAAAGAGGTTCAACCTTAAAAATTAAACCCAAAATAAAATAGGATTATTTTAAATCTATCTAACTAGATAATAATTTAGGCCTACCTACTTACCTCCCTTGGCATACCTTCCTTACCTATCTACATAGATGTCAGATGTCAACATTTTATTGATTTTAAATTGAATGATCCAAATTTATTTAACTAATTCAAAATATTAAATACTAAGTTGCAATTAAATGTGCCACATGTCATGAAATAATTGGCCTTCAAAAAAAGTTGACCAAATTTGTATGCCATGTTGTAAATTTTTATTGTGCCATGTGTCATGATTTAAAACCATCCAGAATGAACGATGTGAAAAATTTCAAGATTAAATTTTTTTTTTGAAATATTAAAAAATGTTAACATCGTTTGTTGTTAATGTTGAGCAAATTAATCACATGTTAATTGCAAATGATAATATGTATACATTCAATCAAAGGATGTAAATGTATTTTGTTGACTTTTATTTTTCATTTAAAGACCATGTCGATTACAACTATGGTTGCATGCGACTAGTGGAATTTTAGTCATATATATTGCCGATGACTAGAAATTAATTGCAAGGACTAGTCACAACCTAATGCCCATTTTTCTTTTAATGTTTAAAGTTACACAAACCACATATTGCCCATGATTGCAAATATTCTTACACAAATTTGTGGTAATGATTTCTTTTGTTAATCTAGAAAATGAATATTTTTACATAAATTAATTCACATTTTTCACAAGCATCCATTTTTGTCAAGGGTCTATTTTTGTCCACATCTCAAATTTTGAATGTGCATTGGGAAGGAGCAAAATGTTTGGTCATAGGTCCATGTTAAGTGTTTGCTTAGGAAACTTTCTAACCAATGGAATCCCCTTCCTTTCGGGAGGCATAGCTTTCATGTTTTTCCATCAAGTCAAGTGATTCAAGCTATTAGGGATGTGCCCAAAGGTGGGGCACAAGTTCTCTTTAGAGCCCATAGGCAAAAAAAATGACTCTTAGTCTACATTTTTTCTTGGAGTCCTTATGCGTTTAGTGACTACCACTACCCTACCTCATTTCTATTCACATTATGTAAGAACATCTCCACCATTCCATCAACAAACAATATTGCAAAGTCCATGTATAGGCCTTTATGTAATTTGTTGACCCATAACGAGCTTTAATTTGATTTGTCTCCCCAAATGATCCTCTTGGCAAAGTCATTGGTATGTTGTCTCTTACGAGTTTGTGCATCCTCCAACAAGGTCCCTTTAGAATCTCACAATTAGGTTTCTTTTTTACTTTTTAAGGCACATTGGCATTCTTTTAAAAAATTTGAATCATACATGGATTTTCGATTTCACATTTCAATCTTGCACAATTCACTTCTCTTTTTACACATGTGCACCTCTCTATACATTTGTGCACCTTTCTTTAGACTTTCAACTTTTTTTATGGGCACTAATGTGAATCAATGAAATAAGCTTGATTGTATGTTCACAAAAATAATTTCAATAGCTCTAAGATGCACTTGGAAAGCCACAAGACCATGTTGTATTGAATGAAACAAAAGTCACTTTATAACATATGAACATCCATGAAATTGTTCAAATTTGTGTGATGTCAATCACATTGATTTCAATTTGATCGATTGTCTCCAGTATTATAAGTCTACAATGTTATTTATGATGATTATTTCATATGTTGCCTTGTTTGTGTGGATGGTTATAGGAGCGAACGATTGTGATTAAATTTTAATGATGATCCATGTTGTTGTTAAAACTTGAAGTCATGTTTTATGTTTTGAAAACTCCTTGTACCTTCATAATTTGAAATATTCTTGAACTTCTTTTGAGAAAAAGGTTGTTTTCAAGCATTATGAAGAAATATGCAATTGTGCTCTACTCCTCCAAGATGTTTTTTTTTTTCAATGTTGTTGTGATCATGTTTGCTATGACTTGGGTTTGTTCTTTCATTGTGCGCTATTTATTGTTTGCCAATTTGCTTTTCGCAACTCTTGTGCCTTGTGAATGTTTTGTATTATAATTCTTAGATCTAATGGTGTTGCAACAAATTTGACTTCATGACCCATCATGGGATGTTTTTTACCACCTAGCAATGTATGAAAGTAAAGTTCTAACCCTTTGGATGTTCTACTTTCTAGAATTTGAAGGTATCTGCAAGATGTTCCCATGGTTTGCACTTGATTCTTGGAAGCTTCAACAACTCCAATTCCTTAATGAACTTGGAGACATCATGTTTGATTATTCCCCATTTTGTTTCCAAAGACCTTGCTAATCTATATGCATAAAAAGCCAAGCAATTTTTGTTGTGATGTTTGAAACTCCTCTCCCAAAACGTGTTGCATTTCTAACCATTGCCTATGATCATATCATTTAAAATGAACAACAAAGTTGGCATTCTTCTTCAAGGACAAAGTTTTTCCCCTTCTTCTTGCTTGCAATAATATTAACAACTCTTATTGTTGCCAAAAGATCTTAGTTTCGGTGCATACAGGTTTATACCACAAAATGCTAGTGAAATACAATATAAATGTCAAATATCATCATGGTATCCTTATGCATTATGGAGGTTAAAAAATGATTCTTGTAATCCTAGTAGTAGTTATACCATATGCAAGTGACAATGGATGCCATCATGTGTGCAAAACACAAATGGCTCCAACAAATTACAATTGCAAGGACATTGTTTATAAATAGTAAAAATGCTCTAATGGAATTACATTATATTCTAGTTCTACATGTTCCAAAATGGTTCAATTTTAGGTTGCCAACTAGACATTGGACATTTAATGCCAATTTGATTTAGATTTATGATTTAAAAAAAACTATGGTAAATAGGCCAATGAATAAATATTTAAGCTTTCAAAAAACATGTGTTCATTCTTTTGTCAATTTCAACCCTAAAGGTTCAAGGGCTTAGGTAGCCCTTCACCTAGCACCACTATGATCATTTATAAACCTCCATTTGGGTTTGAAACAAACAACATAAAATCTCCCAAAGTCAAGGGGGCCCAAAAAAAAGTTCAATCTTGTGAACACATATCCTACCATGTGCAACTGAAGTGCATCCTATAATTAAGCATGCTAGTCTTCATACACAAATATTATCCTTCTTATTATCAAAGGATGTGGACTTAATTCCCATTTAGAACATAAAACTTGTGCAAAAGCACAATTCACCCTCCCAAAGGTAAAAAAATGTAGATTGTGAGGAGTGATTACTAATTGCCAAACACAAAGAGGCAAATGAATGGGCATATTAATTTTGGTATAAGGTAGTTTTGAAACCCACTTATGAATAAAAAAAACCCATCTTCAAATGCAAGGTTTAAAAACCCCAACCATAAGTTTTAAGAATAGATCATTTGATTATACAATATCATGGAATGGTTATTATGTTTGCTAACATTCCATCTTATGAATTCTTTGGATATCTACTTATCAATGGGTGTTTGGTGATGGGTGGTTATACCCTAGTGAAATTAGTTTCCAATGCAACTAATTTCTAATAGGTAAATGCATGTTTGAAGAATGAATGAAAAAAAGATTGGATTGGATCAAACAAAGCTTGAATGTTAAACTAGTTTTTTAGACCCTAGTTGTGTTGAATGGTTAGATGCCAACTTTTGCATTGATTTGATCATTAGAGATGATGAATTGGCCATTAACCATTTGTTTTGACTACCTAGTACCAACCTTAGTTCCCCATATTTGACCGATTTCCAACTTTTTGTATTCATTCACTTATAGTTTCCATATGAATTAGTAAATTTCCAAACTAATATTGCTGCTGCTAGTTTTTGGGACCTTATTAAATTGTTTTAAAAATTTAATGTTATTATTTACATATAAATGTTATGTTCAATCTCTTTTCTTCGTCATATTTGGGGATATTAATTCAAATCCAAGAAACGTCATTTGGAACATTTTGGATAAAATTATTGACAACATTGGGAAAGGAGGAATACCATTGAGGGTGCCATAGACAAACCTTGGGAACAATTGAAGACTTGGTAAGGACTAGCAAAATCTATACTTTTTGATTTTTGGGACAAAGAAAGTGTGCCCCATCCCTGCCAAACATTATTGAACAAACCATCATAATAGGTAAGGAACCATTTTGCAAATCAAAGTTTCATGCACTCAATGAGAAGGCTTAGGGGGAGTTTTTTTAATTCTTTTTTGTTCCCAATGTGTTCCCTAAGACATTCCCAATATCCCATATTGTTTGGCCATGATTCAACTTTCATGTATGTAATTTGTAAAAGGGGCAGGTGGGGAGGTGGGTGATGCGAGTGGCAAAGGGAAGCACGACAAAGCTTGGTTCTATTTTGAGGACAAAAGCAAATTTAGACTTCTATGTTGGGGAGTGCCCCATGTTTGAAAAGTATTGGTGGTGGGCCAATCAAATGGCTCCTTCTAAGAAAAAGAGAAAAAAAGAGAAAAAAAGATTATGTTCCCCCGCCCCCCTTTTTTTAAAGCACAAAAAACGAAAAGAAATATCTAATCTAAAAATTAAAAAAAATTCAACAATATGAAAAGGTGCTTAGGATTTTATACTTTCATATTTTGAATATCACCAAATTTGGCAAATATACTTGTGGACTATCACCACTTTAGCAACATCACAAAATTGGAAAAAAATAAAATAAATACTGGCCCCCACCCTTGAGTCTTTTACCCTACACTAATAAATTACACTACATTTGATTTGTAATTTGCAAATTACAAATCAAATGTGACTCTAAATGATAAGATGAATAAAATTTTCTGTTAAAAATCTGAATATTTTGACATCATATCAGGAAATATTCATAGAAAGCTGAGTTGTAAACATGAACTTGGAATTACTTGGAATTTATGAGATTAAGTCCAATTGCAGATAACCTACATCATATTCTTATAATGAAAATGCAAAGTCTTATTAGTGTATTATTGGTGTCCTGATTGCTATGTTTTTTCATGACATGTATTCTAACGTGTAGGTGGTCTCCCTATTTTGAGAGGTGTTGTTGTTGCAGTAGGTGAAGGTTCTTTTAGGTTAAGTGTTTTTTCACGAGGTCGTCCTCCATTTCCTTATTCAATAGGCTTCTCACAACCCGACACGGTTCAAGAACTTGATGTTTCCCTTGTGGTTTGCCCTCTTTGATTGTTTGTTCTTTGGTCTTCTTTGAACATGGGTCCTTCCATTTTGTTCCTTGTATTTGCCCTTTTTTTTTTGTGGGTGCTTTGGTTTATTTATGATTGGTAGGGGGTCATCATTCTCGTGCTTTTATTTGCCTTGTACTTCTTGTGGATGGGTTCTCATCCCCGCCTTTTTTATGTATAGAGTTTTTCTTCCATACAGTGAGAATAAACTTAGGAGATAATAATATGCTTTGTGCCTAGCGGCAAGACTAGAATAGGAGGAGGGTAAATTATTTTGCTGAAATACATATAATAAATATATATATGTATTTTGTTAAACTTTTGAAAATCGAAAAAAAAAAAAAAACCTTATTCTGTCTGTCCATCTCTCCAGGATCTGCTGAGAGGGATGGATGACAAACAAGAGGAACCATTTTGATAGATGACCCACAAATGGATGGATGATAACAAGTTGGACAATAATGGATGGACGAGAACATCCAACTGGGTGGATGATGATGGAAGCTTCTAAAGCGGAGTCGGGGTTGCTGTGGCGCTGGCTGTGCTTCCTTGACCTCCGGTTTTGCGCGTGTCGTCATGGTCGCGCAGCAACGGCGTGTCCTCACAGTAGTCTAGAGCTCACTTGCCTATCTTCTTCGTCTTCTCCTTCCACCCACTTCTTCGTTTGCTTCTTTGTTTGTCTCTCGTTCTCGTCTGTGGCTCCTCATCCTGTACTTGACTTGAGGTCTCGAACCGCCCCTCTCCGTTGTTTGCTTCAAAGATCTGTGGTTTCTGGCTCTTTTTTCCGGTCTTATTATTATTTCCCGCATCTTCGCTATAGCCCTTGGGTTGTTGTTTTTCTTCCCTTTCTCTCTCACTCTGCTTTCCTTCATCCTCCCTTTCAGAGGGGGTTCAGAAATTTTTAAGAGCGTCGTCGAATCTCCCTTTTTTTGCCCCCTCTTTGCTGTGGAGTTTTTTTGTATTTGTTTCTGACTGCTTCCAGAAATCTTCGAATCTTCTCTTTTAGTTCCCATCATTACTGAGGAGGTTTGGGGATCTCAAGAAGATACTCTTCTTCTCATCTGCTTGATTGGGTTTTGGTGCGTCTGCTGCTCCCTTTGTCTTTTGCCTTTTTCTTCTCTCTTCCATTTTGCATCCTCTGATATCCTGGGAGATAGTTGGGAAAGCTTACGCCTTTTTTTAGAGCTCAAGATCTTCCTTCTACGTTTACGCTCAGGGGTGTGGGCGGGCTGTAGGTGTGAGGGAGGCAGGTAAGGGGGGATTTGTTTCTTTTGCAAGCGAGAGAGAAGGTTTTTGCTGCGTGCGGAGGAGGAGGAGGAGGGTTCGAGAGGGGAAAGATGAATGGGGCGAGTACATCGGAGACGGGAGCTGTTACAGGATCACCAGTGAAGAAGGAGTCAAGAAGGCCAAAGTATACCAAGTTCACACAACAGGAGCTACCGGCGTGCAAGCCGTTGTTGACGCCGGGGTGGGTGATATCGATCTTCTTGATAGTGGGGATCATCTTTATCCCAATTGGAGTCGTCTCGCTGCTAGCTTCCAACAAAGTGGTGCAAATCGTGCACCGATATGACCAGACTTGCTTGCCATCCAACACCACCACCAAGGATGAGCAATTGAGCTACATCCAAAATCCAAACACGGACAAAAACTGCACCGTCACTCTAACTGTCCCGAAACAAATGAAAAGTCCTGTGTATGTGTACTACGAGTTGGACAATTTCTACCAGAATCATCGCAGGTATGTGAAGAGCGTCGATAGCTCGCAACTGGAAGGCAAATCTGTTTCCGACTTGTCTAGTGACTGCAAACCTGAAGACTACGTGAATGGACTTCCCATTACTCCTTGTGGCTTGATCGCCTGGAGTTTGTTCAATGATACTTTTAATTTCAGCACTGTGAGCAACGAATATGTCCCTGTGAACAAGAATGGAATCGCTTGGAAAAGTGATGTTCAAAAGAAGTTTGGTAGTAATGTGTTTCCAACGAATTTCCCCAACAACAATCGGACAGGAACTTCACTCATAGGAGGTGCAGAACTGAATTCGAGTTTGCCTTTGGATCAAGATGAGGATCTCATAGTCTGGATGCGAACTGCAGCTTTGCCCAATTTCCGCAAACTCTGGGGGAAAATTGAGCAAGAGTTTCAGGCTGGTGACACCATCAGTGTAGCAATTCTTAACCGGTACAACACTTACAGCTTCAAGGGGAAGAAGAAACTGGTCCTGTCTACAACTAGCTGGCTGGGTGGCAAGAACATCTTCATGGGTGTGGCATATCTCACCATTGGTGTTCTGTGCATTGTTCTTGCATTAGTCTTCTTGCTCATCCATCTCAGACACCCTAGGCCACTTGGCGACCCCTCTTATCTCTCTTGGAACAGAAAGAACAGCCATGGCACTGACAATCTACGGTCTTGATTTTTGTTACCTATGTGTTTTTGACATCTCACAAAAATCTTCAACCCTATCTTCTTCCAGCCACTTTGTGGGACAAGTGCATGCTCAGAGCTGCTTGAGTTGATAGTGCTTGGAGGTTGAAGTTGAGTGCTTGGAAAGCTTGAGTTGCTGCAAGCACATGAATCTCCAACAAAAACTCTGCATCACAAATCATCAAGTACTTAGGCAGTTTCTTGAGCAATTTTGGGCTTTATACTTTTGATGGCCTTTTTTTCCTTCTTGTTCCTTTGTTTTTACTTAGTTTCTTATATTTGGGGGGATTGGGGGGCACAATAACATGTCCCCAGAAATATTTTCAATTTGAGTTTTTAGGCAAAACGCTATTTGGTGATAGCAGCTTTGGAGATCTGTATTAGAATTTGTTAATATTCTGTTATGTCTTCTTGTGGTGAGGACATGGATGGAGTTTGTTATCACAATATGTGCCAATTCAAAGTGTTCACAAATGAAGCAGATGAGATGCAGACAAGCAGTGTGTATCAATCTGCTGCTGTATGTATGCATTGTGAGTAACACTGTGGTTGAAATTGTGGTCTCCAGAGATTGTTTACTCTGCTTCATGGTCAAGGTAAAATTTGTATTGCAGCTTGAACTCCATTATCTCATGTTGTGCCTCATTTGTTTTATTACCAAGATGTGTAATTTAAAGATCATTGAGTTGCTAAGAACTTGTGGAAGTTGTCCTTTTTGTCTTCAGTACTCTAATTGAAAGACTTTATGCATGTGTGTAGAATTTGTCTTGTGGAATCTTCTGCATTGAAGCAGTTGACTTTTTGAGATATCATCACTCAATTCACTGGAATCTCATTACTTACACTCTTCACTGAAATATCATTACTCACAAGTCTCTAAGCCTCTGTGTCACCTCCCCAACATTGGAAATTGGAAATATAATTAGCAATAAGAAATAGGCATTTGGATTCAAATACATTGCAAAATGCCAAACATTGGGGCAGCATCAACCCACTCTCCACATGGCAGGTCAGTGCTAAAGAGTTTCTGATTTTGAGTAGTTAAATACTATGATTCAAGTACTTCTGAGGGGAGACATCATTGGATGCAAATATGCCAATTCCTTGTAGAATTCCACTGCAGCATAATGCCAGTAGGCCAGGACTTCAAACTGTACTGTCATAATGTCAAATTCCAGAGCTCCACACTCAAAGAGAAGGTAGCTGGTTTTTCCAACCTAGGATTTAACAGCACGATTGCATGTGATGATATGGAACTTCTGCCATTTTGACGGCTTATTTTCATGAAAGAGGTGACACAGACCTGCCTGGATATTCACCTGAAGCAAGAAGTGATGATTCCTTACTTGGTGAGCTGATCAAATATCTTGCACTGCTGTTTTCACTGCCCTCATTGTGATCATTGAGAATCCGCTGGCGAAAATCCTCTACCATTCGTGCGAGACCTTTCCTCAATGCAACCTTTGGCTCCCAGCCCAACAGGTCCTTTGCCTTGGAAATGTCAGGCTTCCTCATGTGAGGGTCATCTGCAGTGTTCTTGCAGAATTCTATGGTTGCAGCTGGATCTAGCACTTCCTTCACCACCTGCAAGAGTCACTTGCCTATGAGCCATGTATGAGCCACATATTGAGCAGTCAACATGCCCACAAATTGGTGAAGCAAAACAAAGCAATGAATGAAACATCTTAAGCAGGGTGGACTAGTCCATTCACTTCTGTAGCACAAACAAAGACACTGTGATGTAGGTACAATGACCACATACATACTGGTTCAGCCATTTTGAGCAGCTGGAAGAGGTATTTGGTAGAGTTTCTCAAATGCACTCACAATAGTGAGCAAATCACAACTTTGTGTTGCATCAAGTGAGTGAATGGTTTCAGACTCTTGACTTTACAAAGAGACTTGAGTGAATCTTCACTTGCTTTATTTGGATGTTCCTCACCAAAATACAAAAGGTTTTCAGAGAAATGTTTGGTTACATCAGACACTACCCAATACATTTTCAAGCAGCCAGTAGGCAGCTGTGTGATGACTGAATGGAAACAAAACAAGTCACTGACCTCAGCAAGCTCCAACATTGTGAATTCACTGGGGTTCCCCAGATTGAAGGGACCAACATGCTCACCCTCCATCAATCGCAGAAGACCTTCAACCTACAAGACCACACGTGAACATTGTCATGCCACACTTGACAAATGCATCAGCTCAACTCCTGTTCCAAAACACTCCTCATAGTTGGATCACAGACTCTTAACTGGGGCAACCCGCAGTTGAATAAATACAATCATCTCTTTTCAAACACTTTGTCTTCATGCCCCAAGCATCCTCAGGAGCACAACACATGTATGACAAGGAGGAGACAAATATGTGTACCAGATCAGAAATATACTGAAATGACCTGGTTTGTTTGCCATCACCATAAACTGTCATTGGCTCCTTGCGAAGTGCCTGTGAAGACAACATAAAGTGTGTCTATTGGATTACACAGAAAATTCAATTCTCATGGGTATGTGAAGTTGCTTGGCTTGCTAGTGCATCATCATTCTTTAGGAAGCCCAGGGCACATGCGTAATTTGTTGCCCATCAGGACCATTGTAATTCAAACATAGGACGTACCCTAATGCCCCAGAGACATTTAAACCACTAACTTGAATGGGATGGATTCACCAGTTTCTGGAACCCTGAATTCTAGATGGAGGGAACACCTCAGACATGGAGTGATCAAACCCAGCCCAGCCCATAGATTGTACCTTGCAATAAGTTTTCCTGGAGTCTCAACTTCAAGCTAGGCTGATGTAGGACATACAATTGGATATTACACTGAAGAGAAGGGATCTAAGGCAGAACAGACCTGGCTCACAAAATTACTGACAACTCGGCCATCATCAATACACATTCTTGGACCATATGTGTTGAAAATTCGAGCTATGCGAACCTGCACATAAGTGTCTGTTAGATTATAGTGCTGAGGTGTTCAAAGCCACTGACAACACTTTCTGCCAGTTTTGTAGACATCCATCATCATAATTGACAAAGATTAAGCTTTGTGGCATGTGACAGGGAACAGAAAAGTAGCTTTGTGTATAACAGCATTCCTCATTTCAATAAAGCATCCCACTTTCCATTTATGCAGAACAAAGAGGTTGAAGAGCTCAGTTTATCATGACATGCTAACTCTTGAATGTTCATTGCAGTTGTGACTGACAGCATTTTCAACTGGTTGCAGGGGTTTAATGAGCAAGTGCATCCATAAGACCACAATATCTATGAGAAAGACATGATGCACACTCCTGGCAATTTAAGAAGTTTGATCACCCAAGTATGAAAAATGAAATCATTCTCCAAATGCACCTACCTGCACATCAGCCCCTCGGTGGTAATCCATGGTCAATGTTTCTGCAGTGCGCTTTCCCTCATCATAACAGCTCCTTACACCTGCAGTAACCAGGAAAAAACATCATGGGGTGAGTGCTACCCCCAATCAGTTGTACTGTGTTGTACTATGTAGGAAGCAACAGACCAAAAAAGCAAATTACCTTTGCCTTCTGACAATAATATCTCTACAGCTTTCCAGTAATCACTTGACTGTATTCAAGCATGCGTTGACACCAAAAGCTCTGCAGCTTCACTAGTTCATCATTCTTCCTATCAATTGCATACTTGTATTTACGTGTGCCATATGCTTGTTTTCTTACAGCAGCTACTATACAACAACAGGAGCTGGGTTCAAGCTCAGAGATGAACCGATGGGGTTGACATTGCCCCAATAATCTTCTTTCTGAGGATGCTGCAAAGGATCTCCATAGACCTCACTGGTACTTGTAAGCAGAAACCGAGCCCCCACTCGCTTTGCCAACCCAAGCATATTCAGTGTACCCACCACATTTGTTTTGTAACAAAGGTCAAGTGCTCAACAACCTTCCTCAAACAGACAGACAATCCAAACCTGAGGAACTGGTAGGTCAAAGTAACCATATGTTTCTCTGGCTGGAGCAACATCAGGCAAGATTGCAAAGGAGAGCGCTTGGAACTATTTCTACAGAGCTTACAGTAAGTTCTGCACATCAGGAGCATTCTGCTGAACCTTTGGTAACGTTCTGAACTTCACTAAGGGTCTCTTTCCATCAGGGTGCTGTGATCACAACAGCCTAATGTGTAATTAATCATGTTAGGGATTCTGGGAACCCATGTTCTCATGAAAAAAAAGGAGAGATGTCACTGTCTGGTGAGTCACAGTTTGACACACAGCTCTCACAGCACTTGCAATTCATCAATCCTGCTTGACTGGTGAAGCTGCAACATGATGTGAGCACAGCTAGTTCAAAAAACATAATGGAAAGTTGCTGTGTCACAGCTGCCTAATGGCAAAATGTCCTAGACCAGCATGAGAGATGAGCATGATTGACTTCTGCAGAAACAGGAGCATTCCAGAGAATCCTGTAGACAATTCTATGACACTAACATAGTTGACCATTGTGGCAGGCAATGTGTTGTGGATTTGCAATGCTTCCTTTGGCTGTGATCAGGCTCAAATGACTTCACCAAAAAAGGGGGAAAGGAATGAGAAAAGGATATGATGGTCTTGACAGGATTGTGCTTGTAGTGGACAGGTGAGGCCGGACATGCAAGATGGTAGATCTGATCCACCTCCAAAAGCAGAGGTTCCACCACGTCGTGACGGATGAGCTCAAAACGATGATTCCCGAAATGGTGCATCACATTCTCTTTCCTACCTGTGAAGAAGTTGTCAACCACGATCACATGATCTCCCCTCGCCAAGAGCTTGTCCACAAGATGGCTTCCTACGAATCCCGCCCCTCCTGTGACTACCACTCGCAGCACCTTCCTCTTCAACCCCAATGGCATTTTCGCTGTGAAGGAGGATTGCTTCGGAACCACTGTGGTCGATCTTCTTCGCACTTGAATGCTGTTGTCCCTCCTAATACCGGGTTCTCCCGGTACTATGAGTCCTCGACCTACAATAATGCTTGGCGAGTCCTGCTCAGAGATCATTTGATCGGATAAAAGGAATTCCGTCTGGAGAAGAAAGAAGGCAGATGCGATCGCCATTCCCAGCACAACGAAAATGAGCCGCTGCTCCTTTAGCATATACTCCATCGGCTGCCTCCAGGAGCTCCAGAGTTTCGCAGGAGGCTTCGCCGCAAATTTTTCCGTCTGTGAGAGGTCGTCACGACGTCCATTACTACTCAGCAACATTCTCAACATTTTCTCCACTCGTTTTCTCACAATCGGAAAAGCTAATTGGCGAAAAAAAGCTTCGAAGTCCGACTTATACAAACTTTTGCACTTCCCAACACTTGCATCCGTTGTAGCACACATGCACTCTGCAAATCACACACCAGGAGTCGTGTTCTCGTTAGTACTCGCTTGATCATACCCAAATACACAAATCACCCGTCAACATTTTCCTTGAAGACACCACAATGCAATGCAGAATTCTGCACGAAACTAGCGAGGAAATAATCACGACGATCAATCACAACGATATGCAAGCAAACAAGCAAGCTCCACCTTTGCAGAAACTTGGCACTCATCACCAAAACACCCGTCTCATCGCGTCTTCCTGCCAAATTTTACAACTCAAGACACCAGAAACAACCTCGCCAAAACAGCTACCACCAAAATTTGTATGTCAACAAAACACATCGGAAAAGGTTGAGTCCAAACTCCACACCGCCGATACCCCTGTCCTCGTCCTCCGTCGCCTCCATTCCGAGTCCTTCCCCAGACCTCCCGCACAGACCACAGGAAGGTAAAACATGGGGGGACTTAGCAGCTTTTCCAGTGCCTTCCTCCCTTCGTCCCTCCCTCTATCGCTCCCTCTCTCCCGCCCTCTCTCTCTCTCTCTCTCTCTCTCTAGTGTTGCTGCGTACCCCAGGCCTCCTTCTGTGGGACACCTGAGGAAGGTAAGACATGGGGCAGGCAGCAGCTGACTGCCTCCCCTCTGTCGCTCCCTCCGTCCTTCCCTCTCACACTCGCGTTCCTTTGCTCCTTGGCTTCTCTACCTTTCTTCCCTCCACGGCTGATCGTGCACGCGTGCGTGCGTGCGTGCAAGCGAGCGAGCGAGCATGCGTCCGTTCGTCCGTCTCTCCGTTACACAAGCGTTTGGGCATTCACCTGGTTTCATTTTTTTTAAATCAGTGTTTTTTAAAAACAAATTGGCGAATTTTAGTACCACCGGCGACAAAATAATAGTCACATGCGAATGCTACAAAGGGTTTTTTTTAAATTTTAAATTTCTAATTTCGCCATATTTTGAGCGAAAACTGTCAGAAATCGCCAAACATTGCATTACATGGAGGTGTGCAGTACAAAGTGGGATTTGGAAAATTTTCAAATTTCCTCCCTAATCCCTAGTAGCCAGATTTGGCTCTTTTCTCTTGTGAATGATCGCCAGTCCACCTACTTGACAAATTTAATTTTTATAAATAGATATATTTTTTCTTAAAAAAACCCAATACTAATGTTGTACTCTCTAGCCGCCATTATTACTGGTGAAATTTCGTCAAAAAGCGAAATAAAAACTCAAAAAATTCGAAAATGAAATCTTTTTTGAAAATGTCAATCCTCAGGAGTCAGTATTGAGAAAAATAAAATTAGGAAAAATATCCAGATTTTTAAATTTGGTTTTCAGTATGTAGCCAAAAATATAGAAGGATGATCAGAGATTTTTGCTTCATATCTGATTTAGAGCCAAATTTGGCTAAATCTTTGTAGAGAGAAAAAATCATCACATTTTTTACACCTTCCTATTTTGATTGACACACGAATTGGAAGACCTGCCCACAAATTACTAGTGTATTTGGACACCACATCCTAAAGCAGAATTTGTCCTCCAAGAAATGCCCTCTCCAAGATATCTTGCATTTTTGGCTTTGCCTATCAAGGCAAGGATATTGTTAGTGTTTAGATTCATTATAGAGTATAGTAGCTTAAGGGATTTTTATAGGCCCCTAGGTAATAATAATAATAGGTCTATATATTTTTATATGAGGATTTTTTTTTGAAAGATGATATTTTGGCTTCTTGTGTTGAAACTTGAGATTAGTTACAAAGTTATAATATCTAGAAGGATTTTGGTTTCTTATAGAGGATTTTTTCTTTTTTGGAGATTTTTTTTATTTTTTATTTTTTTTTTGGCATGGTGAAATATTTGAATTTCCATAATTCTTCTTTTGCCTTAAGATACTTTTTTAATGTAAATGGCAAGGCCATGGTGTGACACAACCCTTGGATCCGCCTCACGATCTCGTGGATAATATCATCCATCAAAGAATTTCGGCATGTCAATACCTTCAATAAAAGGCCCTTGATTGATCAACGGGCATTACCAAATGCCACCTTGTGCTTGCCCTCCCACCTTGTGCAAGTCTTTCTTATGCTTAATGTCCTTGACCTCAGAGGTGCACTTGAAAAAAAAATTCCCTAGTGCCTTCAATTGGCACCTTATATCAATTAGTATCATGCTTTTTCTTTTACAAGAAATTTTCTTTTGTCGAAAAGTGAAATTTAAAATAAAAATTTAAAAATGCAGAGATTTTGGTGGAAGGTTTTCAATTGCCAGAAATGAGGAAAAAATTATAACAAAAATTGGTCGGATTTCTATAATTTGGTTTGCAATGTGTAGCCATAAATATAGAAGGATGATTAAAGATTTGTAATTTTATCATCATTAATTTAAATGTAACTGAATTTTTATTTTATTTTTTCAAACTTGATTAACAATGTGACTAACTTTAGTCACAACTATAACATGATTGATTTTAGTCACATTCATCAAATATTAAGAATGAGATTTGAACCCTTGGCCTCCACAACATTATGACAAATCTTTAACCATCCAACCATTGGTTCATGTGGTGACAAATATTGTAATTGCATAAATATAAACATGACATATTTTGAATTTTGAACATTAAAATGTTATAATATAATTATTTAATTTCATATGTAAGTAAATAATTGGTGGTACATAAACAAGTATGTATGTACATATGTACATAGGTGGTGGTTAGTAAGTAGGTAGATAAAAAGTGCATGTGTGATAGTTACTAGGCCATACCTACCTATTTACCTTTGTTTCATTATTTACTTTAATTCATTATATACTTTCATTACTACATTGAATTTTGTAATGCATTCAATAATTTAATTTGTAAAAATTATGATAATCTTGAGTTTCATTTTAGATATTCAAATTATAAAATTTTGGAATCTCAATTGGGGTTATAAACTCAAATACAATCATTTGAATCTCAACTAATTTTTGAGAATTTCTAATTTAATCACTTAATTTAATTCTATATTTGATAAATTGATAATTTCATAATTCGAAATGAATTTTACATGTGAAAATTTGTGATCAATTTCACATGTACATAATTTTATATTTACATTTTATTTAGTGATGGTTTATACCAAATGTATAGACATGACAATAATTTAAAATATTTGTCAACATTTCCAATGTAATTTTTAAAATTACAATAGTGTAATTATGTATTTTCAAAATGAAATTAATTTCAATTCACATGTGAAATACACAATTATGACTTTATTATCAAATTTTAAAATTTTCAGATTACATAATTTCATTAAATTAAGAAATTAAAAATTAAAATTATGTTTGTAAGTAGGTAATTGGTGGTACATAGACAAGTATGTATATCTACGTGTTGCTTATAATGTTTGTTTTAACTAAAATGAAAACTAAACTTAATCATAGTGAACCTTACTATTTTTGCAATTAATGATCAAAACAAACATGGTTAATCATGTCAAACAAGAAAATTTGATTGTACATCACAATAGTCAAATTCAAGTAGTGAAAAGGGCATTTTTTGTTTTAGTGATTTCATTGATTTCAAGGGAAAAGGGGATTGCTTGATTTTTGTGTTGGTAATTTGGTCTTGGGGCAACCAACATGGCCTGCCTCCATGAAGCGAGCACATCTTCTACATGGAATCAATCCTATGAAGAGTTGTGTGTTTATCAAGATGGTATACATTCAATGCACTATAGTGGTTGAAAATAGACTTGGGTGAAAACATGATAAAGTGTACAAAATAAGTTGATGAACTAAAGGTGAGTTAAAGAATGAAATAGTTTTTCGCATAAGTACAAAAATATATATTCAAAATATATTCTAGTTTAATTATGAAATTATTTTACTTAGCATTTTAAAAATACACTGATTACAAAAAATTAAAACTATTGAATAATAAAAGAAAAAAACAAGTATTTTAAAAATGAATTGGTCAAAATGGTGTTTAAGATTACTTTTTCATTAGAAAAATTAATGAAATAAATATGTATTAAGTTAAGATGTAAAGATCATTGTATATTCAAGCAAAGAATTGCAAAAGAATTGTAATTTTTCCATGTTAGAACATACTTGACACATATTTTAAACATATGTTACATTATAAAAAATACACTTCAAAAGCTACTTGCATTTTTAGAAACCTACTTTCAACCGACTTTTATGGTTAAAAATTTGAAAATTAATATACATTATTAAAAAAATGTTTGTTATTTATTACTCATGTAGAAACATTGAATGTATATTTTTTTATGTTGGGTTTCATTGCTATTTTTTATCAACTTAACAAATAGATTGCAAAGGTAAATTGTTCGTATATTTGATCTGCTTTGATCAATCCAATTGTCAATTTGTTCAAAGCATTTGGGATGGCAACACACAAGGTTGGCCTATCAAACATCCGATGTGCATAGCATGAGAGATATTTTAAATGATAAAAACTACTATGTGGAGTAGTATGATGATAGAAACATATTCATGGAGATGTTGAAAAGTTGGATGCCATGGGTGCCCCTAATGAAGCAAGGTATTGTAGATTTTATATGCTTTTGTTTTAAAATACACATACTCATACATACATTGTATATGAAAGTTCAACTAAATATAATGAACCAACATGTGTCCATCTCATGAAAAAAGGTTATAAAAGTGAGAAAAAAATCTTGTAAAAAATTGATAAGGTAATTTATTCTTATACTTAAGTAAATCTAGGGTCCATCAAAAGGCTTTAAATAGAATGTGCACATTTTTACAACCTATCCATGCTAGATCAAACCATGTAACTTTAATTTGGTGCTTGCAAAGGAGGTTTATAATTTGACATCTTGGCATTATTTTTGGTATCAAGAGTGACTATGAGTGAATATTCGTGACTTTGCAATTTTTAGTTTTATGCACATAATTATAATGATGGAATTTAAATAATAAAAATGTTCATTGAGAGAAATGCACAATTCTCAACCAAGTGGGTATAACATAGACATGTCATATTACTTTGGATAGATGGACTTTGAGGGATTGTGATTTGACATGTGCATAAACTATACATTTCTAAAATGTGTTGCATTTAATTTTAGGTTTCACTTTTGGTATTTGGGTTTAATATTTTGATTTTTGCTTATTTGAAATAAATAAATAAATTTAAAAGATTAAATTCAAGGAATAATGGGTATATTTATTGTATATGCAATATAATAGAATTCATTTTTTGTTAAATCACACTAGGTTTTGGTTTGAATTAATCAACAAAAAAGGTTCGAAATGGAGTTTTTAAAAATGGTCCACCTAACATTTCTTGTCGTTTTCCATTTGAAAATTATTATTTGTCAATTTTTTAATTTACCACATACTTATGGTCATCACCCTAAAAAAATCCATTTGTGGTATGATAATCTTCACATGGTTCACAAACTTATTCTAATCATATGAAATCATAATGTTTAATAGATATTGCAAATTTCATAAAAATTAAAACTCATTTCAATCATTTATTGAGCATATTTTCATTTTTTGATACATTGTGATGTACATTTTTTTACCCAAATATATTTTAACATCACATCATATGAAATTTTAAAATGTAGTTCTTTTGGCATTTGATTTCTTTGGGTTTTGACCTACCATAATATGCAAAAACATTGTACAAATCATTCATAATAATGACATTGTTGAAGTTCAAACATGGTACCCTTGCAAAATAATACAAGGTGACGACAACCTTGGCCACCCCATAGTGTGCTTTCACCTTCCTTTTATGTATATGTAATTAAAGAGTTTATTATGCTAACATCAAGCCCAATAATAGTGCATGCTAATTGTCATTAATAAAAATGATTCATGTTATCAATGGATCATTATAGCCATTTAAGTCATCTAAAGACTAGGATCCTATAAGCTTATGTTTTGTTAGGAAAAAAGTTGGGTAACCATATGTTCTTTGATTGTGGCCATGCAAAAAAAAAAATTAGTTGATAAAACGACAAGAAAAATAAATTGCATCCTACTTTCTTTGGTTTGGCTATTTCTATTAGATGTCAACCCAAAACATTAATGTTTAATATTGTCTAAAAAGATGTTCCAACTTTCCCTTACTTAATGCCTTTTTAAACATTAGTCTTGATTAGAAATATTAGCTTCAACTTTTGTATTTAACCCAACACCATAATGAACAAATGATAAGCATAGTCGTCACTTAATTATATCCTTTAGGTTTAGGTATTCATGGTTTTCAAACAAAGTAGAATGTTGAAACCCATGGGGATTTTGTGATTAGTTTTGTTGGGATTGAAGATTTGGCACTAGTTTGTTTTTCATTACATCATATGGTTCTTTGCAATGGTGTCTCATATGCCCTTAATCTTGGGTTGGGCTTACAACCTTTCGTATACACTTTATGAACATTCAAAGCACAAAAATGGAATTATGAGTTCAAATCCTTTACATTCATCATGTTATATTTTGGTCAATTGTCAATTGGTATCAATAGATAACTATTGAAATATGTATGTTACATCTTGAAATTTCTAGCAAGGTTGTTAAAAATGATGTGATGTGTGATTTTTATGTCAATTGTCATGTCAACATCATGATAGATGCGTTGACAATAAAGTCACAAATAACATTGACCAATTGTTTTCATGGTATGTTGCATGTATGTTTTGTAAGTTCCACGTATGTTTTTTAAATTTAATTATTAGTTATTGGGACTAAATTTTAGTCAACAAAGGTGACAAGAATTCAATTTCAAGATTTTCTTTAAAAAAATAATAATTGAACCGTTGAGATGTGGACAATTGAATTTCCATCACCACTTGATGGGCAAGATATCATTTTCAATTTTTATTTTTAAAATTTTCACCACTAAAATTTGGTCATTAATATGGATTAGGGTGTCCACAAGGACCAAGACAAGTCCACCTTGGTCACAATCTAGCAATGATCATAGTTTAATCCCAAAAAATGTGACAACTGAATTTTGATGAATGTTGATCACCATTTCAATGATCAAGATTTTTTTTTTTCAAAATTTGTTTTAAAATTTTGCATTTGAAACTTGATTAGTCATATGGACCAATGTGGACTTGGGTGGGACTAAAGTGTCCACAAGGACCAAAACTAGGTCCACCTTAATCATATTCAAATGAGAATTGATGTTTAGTCCCCATTGGAAAAATAAAAAATGTGGATTGTTGAAATGTTGTGGAAACTGAATTTTGGTTGCCAAATCAATGGTTTAAATTTCAATTTTTGAAAATTTTATTTAAAAACATTTCTCAACTTAAAAATTTAAACAATTTTAAGGATTGAGGTGTCCACCAATATTGTGTGAATATTTGGATCTAAGTGTTAAAACTAATTGTTTTGGACAAACACTTAATTTGATTGTATTTAAATATTAAAAACTCAACTTATGATTTGTTAATCATGGTGGAACATGGGTAAAATTTGGAACCTTTTACCCACTTGTTTTTGGTGGAAGAAACCTTCAAAGATCTACTTGGGGTTTAGTGTTTTAAATGGGCATTATTAAGGTTTAGGGTTTTTTTTGTCTCTTTGAGTTTGTTCGTTTGAATTTTTTTTTGTGTATTTGAGTTCTAAGTTTTGTTTAGTCAATTTTTTTACTATATGTGGTTTGAATTTTGTTTGTTCGAGCTTCAATTTTTTTGATGTTTTGATTTCCTTGGTATATGTGTTCTATTGAAATCATAAGCCTAGATTCAAACCATACCTAGAACCGCATCCACTTCAAGAACTTTAAACCCTATTACCCAACAACCACCATGAATTGGGAAAAAAAATTGAATTGTACATGGAGGTTCTGGAATATTTTTAAAAAAAATTCAAAGCTTTACTTGAAAGGGTAACCAAAGTTATAAAATATTTAATACTCAAAACCATATGTTTCTTAAAAATCAATACTTGCACAACACTAATGTCCACATGGATTATAATTAAATCCACCCTAGTTGTGGTTTAGTGACAACTAAAGTTCAATCCCAAAAAAACATAATAATGATAATAATAAAAAAATCTTAACATCCAAATGTGGCAACAAAATTTTTGTTGCAATCTTTAAGATTTATTTTTAAAATATTTAATTCTAGTTGCCTTTAGATTGTAATTGAATTCAACCTATTCCTAATCCTTGTGTGTCATTAGAATGAAAATTGCAAAGATAAAAATGTTTATAAAACATATGAAAACCAAGATAAATTATGAAAAAAAAAGCTTAAATTTAAATCCAAACATAAAACATTTAAATTAAAGAATAAAACATGAAATATGCAAGAAAAAAGTTCAAACACAATTTTATTTTGATAATATATGAAAACATGAACATGAAATGAAACAAATAAAGTTATGGTGTAATATCATACTTTAATAAACTAAAGATAATGGGGTACTGCCTTTATTATACCCCTTTGGGGATTTAGCTCAAATAAAACTTTCATGAAGGCTTTTGGATGCACACTATCAAAAGATTAAAATTTAAAATATATATATATATATATATAAGTGAATTTTAAGTGAATCATAAAATAAATTACAAATAAATTGGAAATGAATTAAAAATGAATTACATGTAAATTACAAGTGAATGTAGTTCATTATAAATCAACTACAACTCAATTATAAATAAACCACAAGTTAACCACAAGTTGGTAATGGATGAATTTCATCCATTGTGGATGAAAAATGGATGAAATTGATGATGATGATGTTGGTGATGATGTTAGCATACATGACATTTGGACACCCCAATCCATATGAACAATTGAATTGTTATTGTAAAAAATTCAAAAATAAAATTTCAGTCATCACATCTTGATGGACCAATTTTTTTCAATTTTTTTTTTTTGGTCTTGTTTTGAGATTGGATTTTGATCATTGTTGGATTATGACCAAGATGGACCTAATCCCAATCCTTGTGGATACCTTGGTTCGTATGAACAATCAACTTTTTATTGCAAAATTTGAAAAAAAATGAAAATTTGACCATTGAGATGCTGATCAAAATTCAATCATCACATCTTGATATTTTAAAGTTGTTTTATTCTTGCAATTAAATTTTGGTCACCAAAACCTTATCTAGACAATCATTCCTATCCTCCAAAATTACATGACTATTGAATTTTAGTTGTCATTAAATAAAATTAAACTCATCTTTAAAAAAATATTGTTTTGACTTAGGTTGACCTTAAACCATTGTGATGTTAGGCTATGTTGGCATCAAAATTGAAGTGACTATTATAATGTGACAACGCCGGTGTTGATAACCATGATATCTAAATTGCATGGGACCATTGCCAAGTAAAAGACCATGATCTATTGTTTGCATGGGACCATCACTAAACAAGGGTCCGAGATCTGTTGCCTTCATTGGACCGTTATTGAAGGGACCACAATCTATAGCCTACATGGGACCATCACTCAAGCAAAAGACCATGATCTATAACTTGCATGGGACCATAGCCAAGAAAGGGATTGCAATCTATAGTCTTCAAAGGAAGAGAGAAGCCCTCCAATCTAAAGGGAGGTCAAAGTTCACAAAAGTTGGCATTGTGGGCCTTTTCTGACAAAGTGTTGGAAAAGTTTTCCATTTCTAGCAAGGAGAGCACATCAACTCCCTTTGAGGTCTTGAGGCAAGGAAGAATTGCAGAAATATCAAAGGCAAGCCTCCATTGACATACCATGCAATCATTAAACTTTTTTCTCCTTTTGTTTTTTAATTTTGTGCATGTGGTAGTTTTTTTTGTGATGAAATTCTATCATTTTGTGAAAAACGTTTTTGAATGGAATATTCTATTACATATTCTTTTTTTTAAAAATTCGCCAAAATTTGAAAATTTCTCTACATTCACCATAATTTGCTTAAATATGGAAGGACTTTAAAAGTTTTTTTTATATACTTGCATATTTTGAGTATAGCCAAATTTGGCTACTATTATTTATGAGTGATTGTCACTTGAACAACATCACAAAATCGAAAAAAATAAAATTATGTTCACATTATAAGGTTGTTTTAGAATGGTTTCTTGCTTAGAATGTAAAGAAATTGTACACTAATACAAAGGTATGCACTAGGAATAGGTTCTTTTAAATCATTTAAAAGATTTTTTTCTTCCTTTTCGGCTTTGCAAAATTATGCAAGTTAAAAACTTCCCTAGGCACATGTGGTTTGAGTTTCAAGCCACATTTATTTATTTATTTTATAGTTATATTTACATTCACAAAGAGTTTTAAATAATTCTAGTTTTATCATCATCTTGTTTCAATCTAGCATTTTTCGAATAAAAGTTATACAAATTGCATAACTGAAAAAACTTCATTAAACGAATGCAATCAAAACTTCAGGCCCATTGTTTTTATTTTCTTAAAGTCAGATAAAATTACAAGCTTTACTCACAAATTAGATAGCACAAAATACCAAGAACTGAAAGGACATTCTCAAAATGAAATAAGTAATATGTAGAGTGAATAAATCCTAATAGGGTAAAAATAAAATCCTCCTTTTACTCCTACCTATGTTGGTAGTGGTTGAAGCCAACAATGTGCCTACTAAAAATGTGCCACTTTACCTCCTCTTTGGGGTTTAGGGTTTTTGAGTTTTTTACGCTTTTTTAGGTGAGACAAGTAACCATTTGTAAGCTTCAATTTTTGTGTTGTCAACGTTTGTTTTAATGTGAATCAACGATTGAGTACATGATCGAAATGTTAAGCAATGATGAGAAAATTGATTACACGTTGGAACATGCCTTGGAAGAACTCATTACCACCTAATGGAACAATGGCTTATTCCACTACGCTCACCACATTCTGATGTGTAATGGGCCCTCCATAAAACATAATGATTTTTGTATTGCCTATTCTGCTTCTTTTGAGTACACCTTAAAAGGCACAATGCACTGGTCTTCTTGGGGTCTTTTACTTGACCTCACCATCATTCAAAATCCACATGCCCATTGAACAAATCATGAGAACCGTTTATGTTATGGAGCATGTTCGGTATAGGGCATTGTGGCCACTTGGAAAATTGGTTAATCATACTAGGCTCACCCAATTCCTCACAATGGCCTGTGCATGGCAGGTTTCCTTAATAAAAAATGCACAAACATACTCCCTCGTGTCCAATTACTGTGATTTATTGCCCCCACTAATGAAAGTAGTCATATGTTCTCCTTTCATGCCAAATTGACCACTTCGAATAATAACCCATCAAATAACACATAAATTGAAGGTTTTGGAGGGGATGCAAATGGATGTGGCAAGTGGTATTCTATGGAGCTAAAGATGAACCTTTCCAGAGTTGGCTAAATGCCATGTATGGAGCTAAAAGGCAATGGACTCTCTCGTGCATCCTTCCAATGGACTCCCTTGCAATTATGAATATGTAAAGGCCTTTGGGGAAGGGCATTACCTTAGTACCTTGGCCAATTAGACACTAATTATTTTATTTTCAGAAATGTTGAAATTTTCGATGATTAATTTTTTCCCAAATAAAAAAATATTGTGAAGGAAAATATTGTGAAGGATATTTAAGAATATTTCATTTTTTGAAATGAATGTTTCAAAATTAATTCATTATTTGAGGAACATGTGTTGAAATGGCCAAGGTACTATGGTACCAGAATAAGAGGCTTGTGTGAGATGAGGCTCGGTGAGGCTCTAGTTCTGGTAAGAGTCTCGCTTTAAAGGCTTAACTGTGGGACAGCTCCACCACTTTGGTTTGTAGGATTTTTGGTGATGCCTGATGGGTACAGGTACTTCTTAGGCAAGAACTCTTCTAGATAGGGGGAAACTACGTGTTGTGTGTGTATATGGTTTAGGACTTACACTATGTGGAAATGTAAATGTCATAATGAAATTTATTTAAATTCTTTTTAATTTATGCCATGTAAAATTATGTAAGTGTAAAATAAATACATTTTTATGATTTTACGTGGTCATGTAAAACAATGTAAAAACATGTCACTTCTATTTTAGGAGGGGGGGGTGCGGTTGTGAATTTCAAAATGTTTTTGTGATAGGTCAATCAAAATGACTCATTGCAAATTTTTTAAATAAAAGAACATGTGTGCCTTGAGATGCACCACAACCAATTAAACCAATTAATATGAATCACAATAAATACCCAAGCTTTTTTAAAAGTGTAAGCTAAAAATGGTGATGAACAAAGTTAAGAATATAAATTTTACTTCAGCAATGAGTGAGAAAAAATGAACCAAAAAATGTGCATCCAAGATATTCCCTTGAATAGGGAGTTACAATTTGTCCCATATCCTTTGCCCAAAAGTTTGCTCTTGTACTGTATATAGATGGCTACAAGGAAGAACCTTCCATAGTTCCATATTGGTAGAAAATGGCATTTTTTTTTAGAAGTATTAAAAACATCAAGACTTTTTGTGAAGGGTCAATCAAAGTGGCTAATGGCAAGAAATAAAATAAAAATTGAGTGTTGGCATGCACTCACATTGGGATGCAAGTAACTATAGTCATTAAAGGCATACAATATATACATTTATATGGCTCAAAACATTTATATGACACTGTGTAAATGTATTTGACAAATATTTCTAGGAGGTTTAGGGTTTAGACCGATGAACAAGTCCGTGCCATACTGCAATGAATAACTTGTAAGGCAATTCTTTGACTGTGAATTTTTTTCAAAAACCCACAACTGACAGTTCTCTGATTCTAAATTGTTTAGAAAACCAAAATCGGTGGTTCTCTGCTTCGTCAAAACCTGGGCCCTGTTTGTTTGGTCAAAACCTGGGCCCTGTTTGTTTGGTGTACGTGCAGTGTGCTTAAAAAAGTGTAATACAACAGAGCTGGCATTTCAACAAGTGTAAAAATGGCTGCCTTTGAGGGCATTATGTTTTTTTTGAGGTGGGCATTACTCTTCTTGAAATGCCCATTGTCATTTAAAAAATAAGAATTCCGTGATTTTACACCAGTATTTTACAAGGTATCATGGGGAAAAAACCCAAAAAAAAAACCATGGCAGTTTTTACATTATGTAAAGCCTAAAGGGGAGGTTTTACTGGAATTGAGCCCACCTCAGGGGGTCCTTATTCCAATAAAACCTGCCCCCTTAGGCTTTTACCCTACACTAAAAATATGTAAAAGACTAAAACAGACGGTTATCAACAAAACCAAATACCTGCCCAACACTGGTTATACATACATTAGTTCATTGTATCGGGATCAGTAACATGTTGATTTGGACTCCACAATTTTTGTTTTTGTGTTACTTTGAATATGCAAAGTAATTGGAGAAATTTTTTTAGTGTAAAATGGGATGCATGTGTATCTGGTGTAATTTACCTCCACGATTTGGAGGACATGTAATTCATTTCAAGGAGGGTCCTTATTTACAAGTTCATAATGTCATACAAGTGATATCTCCCCCCAATGGATGAAACCCTGTCAAACTTCATCAAAAGAAAGCACCCAAGAAAGGGAGAGAAAAAGAAACAAGGGGCAAGGACCAAAGTCCAGGCAAGCAAACAGCCCAAAAGAGGCCCGCCACAAGGAGGCAAGGGAATCACTAAGTACCCAAACCTCTACCAGTCGCTTGAAGCATATGAACTACATAAAGGAAGGGGACATATGTCTTGTTTGATTACTAAACTAGATCATTTTGACACTTGAAGTTAGAGTTTTTAGTGTTCTGCACATGGAGTTCTTTACATATTTTGAGTTTAGTTTTCTATTTATGTTTTTTGTCCATTATTTTTCCATCATTTTGACTATTTCATAGTAAATTAGAAGATTATTCAAGTCTCTTGTTCATTATTTTTTCATCATTGTAATTATTACATAAGATATCGTGAGATAGATTACTCAAAAATGAAGTTATAACCTTAAATTTGAATTACATTTAATTATCTGTCCACTGCTTTTCAGTTTCAAAGACTCCTTTCTCTTCCTAACAAACGTGGCCCATAGCAGGGTTGCATGAAATGAAACACCTTTCATTGTGAACTTGTTTGGTGACATGAATTTTTTTGATTAAATGTAATTAGGTAGCACAGACCAATTTTCACATTTTCATTGCTCCAATTGCAAAATTTTAAAATATCCATCTATATGGATTATAATTTTATAAAATTCATCAAAGTTCTCATGGAATTCCATGAGAACTATTATGGATGAAAAGTTGATGATTATGAATGAATTTCATCCATCACGGATTTTCAAATGAATAATCATAAGTATGAATGAAAAATAAACAGTATTAAACAAAGAAATGAACACAAGATAATGAACTGTATTTACATAAAAAGCGAATGAAGATGGATGAATTCGATTCATTATGAAGGAAAGGTGAATATTTAGTATAAACTTCATCCATGAATAAGAAACTAAGCTACATAAATGTACCATCATGTTTCATGTCATATGTTCTATGCAAGTATTTTGGAACCTTCCATGAATGTTTTATGCGAACCTGGCAAGGCAAGGCACCATCCCCTTAGGTGGTAATGGGTTCTTCTAGGGCCTGTTCCAAAACATAAGCAGTTTTCTCATCGTCAACACACATTTCAATCACATGCTCAGTTGTTGATTCACATTTTAAACAGACAACAGACACTGACAACACAAAAAATGGAACCTATGGATGCCTGTTGCAGCTAGGAAAATGCTTGGGAAAGGGCGGAATAGGACTCCAAAACCAGTTACCATTTATGGAGCACATCCAAGACCTGACCTTCCCCTTACCTAAGGCACTGATAGAGGTGTGTGCTAAGGAAGTTAGAAACCCTATATGTGTTGTGTACAACAGTGTCTGACTGAGCTGATAATTGAAGCATAGCAAAGTGAGTTAAGTCATGAATGAAACTCACAGCGAGTTTTAAGGACAGGCATCAGTTGGAGTGCCGGACATTCATGTCCAAACATATTGATGTCCAAGCACATACTGCACTTCGGTGCCACTTGAAAATAAAAATGATGACACTTGTGAAGTTTGAGAAAAAAAACCCAAACCACGCACACATGCCATGAGCGTGCATATGGAAATGCAAATAGAGAAAAAATACACTCTAAATCATTACCTTGGGGGGTTGACGTGAGTTTGTTGGTCATCACCTAGCATGCCTTTAAGGCTCTTGGTGAGCCAAATTGCAGTCTCTCGTGGAGAGACCTTGCCTCTCCCAAAAGGCTTCAAGACAATAGAAAGCTCCTCCAGTCGATGCTGTGACAACAATTGAGCAGAGAGCTCCAGCAGACCTTCCAAAGCCTCTGCCCTGTGTCTGCAGGACTTAACATCCAAGCCCTGACCTTGCTGTTGATGCACACTGTGACTAACCTGTGTGTTGGGTTGACTATTGACAGTGCCTACAGCAGATACGGACACAACCTCCACGTCTGAGCCTTGGTGGGGTAGGTCCAGCAGAGAGCCAAAGTCCATTTTCCTGCGGAGTGGTTCAATGCCTGTCTTTGCAGCATGAAATGCAATCTCACCCATGCCACTATAATCAGAGTCTGCATGTTGATGGTCAGAAGTAACCCCCAGTCTAAAAGTGTGGTGCCTGATGATATGGATCACATCATTGAAAGCTGGCTGAATGGGTTCTACAGATGGCTTTTCATTGACCTGGATGGTGCCTTTCTCTTGAGTCTTCTTGATGATAGCAGTATCTATATCAAACAAGTGCACTGGCTTCTCAGACTCTGGCACAGGTAGCACAAATGATCCAGCTTCTGACCTGCTTGAAACAGGTGAAATATTGGTCTCCATTATCTGTCTTCGTGGAGTGGGAAAAGAAGCCCTGGCTGTTGTGACAGAAATTTGGCTTTGAATGGAAGCAGGCATTACAGCTGTAGGTGGCTTCAGTTGCTCAACCTGCATCTTCACATCCTCATGAGAAAGCAGACTTGGATGAGGTTCAGTATCTGAAGTCAGTTTGAATTCTGGAATCAGGTCCAATCGAGGAGCATTCACCGAGACATGGGGTGAGTGATCACTCAAACCCAGTTCTTGCCTGATGTTCCCACTCTCACTTTGGCTCGAGTGATTTGAGCAAGCCAAAGGGGCATCCTTAGATTTCAACCTCTTGCTCAGACTTGACATGTGTTGTATGTTGGCCTTCTTGGATTTTGTGGCACCTGACACTGAGCCTGAGGTTTGTTTTGAGGAAGATCGAGGAGATGCTCTTGTTACTGCTGCAAGTGTCATGATCCGAGTAGTTGGTGTCAATGAGCTAACATGTGTGCTAGCAAGAGGAGGTGAAGTTCTTCGAGCTGGAGCTCTGTGAGATAGTGATGACTTTCTTGGAGTACTTGATACAGCAGGGCTGGCAGGCACTCTCTGTCTCTTTGTCACTGCTTCTTCCTCTGAACTTTCCTGTGCCTTGGGTAGAGCTGGTGGAAGCCTACCTGGCTGCCATCTAGCTGGAGAGTCTGCTGGAGCCTGCAGTAACCATTCCAGAAAACATAATTAACAACAGTCAAAACACTGGGTTGTCTGCTGAACAAATCAGGTGGAACTAAAGCACAGAGAATCCAATTTTTGCACCTTAAAATCAGATCTGCAACCTGAACACACTAGTACTGTGGAGACACTTTTACATTTTCTCTGAGTTTGGCAACTTGTGGTGATCTTTTGATACTTGGGTCTGCCTTCTTCCTCAGTGCATTCCTGACTTTGGCTGCAGGAGTCTGAGGATTTTCAGGGACAAGAGCACTGCGATTTGACCATGGGACTCTTGGGGCACTCTGTGCTGCCAGCTGGCCAGTTGTTTCTTCTCTCCTTTCCCTTGTTGCACCATGCTTTGGTTGGAGTATATTAATTGCATGCTGTGCCTCTGCAGCTTTGTCCTCCTTTACCCATTTTTTTGCTGTTGTATGGACTGGATTGTGGGGCGAAGGTGCAGAGGGTAGAATGGCTTCCCTTGGAGACCTGTTGGCAGCAGAAAACATTAGCTTGCTAACAAGCTTCATATCTAAGAGCATAAGCAATGGCACAGATGCAATAGATGGCATAGGACACTTTCTCCACACTGGTAACAACTAAAGTGCAGGTATATGGCACAGACAGTGTTCAACACCACCACTCATGATGCCAAACTTCCAAGACTTACTACCTATCTAGCAGGACATTTTACTCGGGAGCAATGCAGCCATCCTGAGGGCATACAACAGTGCAACATAACAATCAGATGTTGGCATTATAACCTCAAAGCATCCTTCTGCCCAAGGGTATTGTCTGGCCAAGATTGATCACGGATCTCTTCCGCAGCTGAGGGATTTGTCATTTCTCCATGCTCAGAGGCTACACTTGGGCTGCTTCTTGCACTCATTGTGATGCTCTCTGTGTCCGTGCTGGTATCCACATTACTTTTCCCCATTTTCTCCAATGGTGTGTGACTCATTCTGACAGGCATTTCAGGGTGTCGGCAGTGAGCAGGGACTTGTAACTGACACTGTCTCACATAGAGCTGCATGTGTGGATGTCTTATGAGCTCTGCAGCCTGCCCTCAAACAGTACTCAGATGCAAATAGAAGCAAGGGAGGATGATTAGAGCCATGGGACACACATGTAAGCAACTGATTGGTCATAATCTGCCAGATTTCTCTCTATTCATGGAATTGCTTGAAATAGCATTTAAGACAGTGAATGGACTCACAGTTGGCCGGTGGTCTGGATTCTTTCTTAGCATGCTTCTGATCATGCTTTTGCTGCACCAAGAGCCCACTCAGCAAAGTCAACTACGTGAAACAACTGTTATTCTTGCTTGATGTAATGAACTAGTAAGCTACTATTTCAAGCAGGGTATCTTCTGTCACAAATGTTGGCTAGATATGTGACTGCCTTTTGAGACCTGGATGTCTGGAAAATGTAGATTTTTTTTTATGGTAAGTATTGAGGAGACACTCACAGTGGACTAGAATAGTTACTTGGAAGTGGCCCAATTGCTGATCTGTTGATTTTACTGATAAGCCCTTGCATGTCCTGGTACAAGCATTTATTCCATCAGGTTTGCCAGGTAAGAACCCCTTTGGACATTTAGTGAGTGGAGTTAAGTTGAAATATCATATTTCTGAGATTGCAGATGAAACTCCACAACAACACTTTCAGGTAACCATTCAGTCAGTTCTCGCCAAACCAAGACAAACATGACAAGAATTAGAGGTCATAACGTTTTTGTGAGTCACTCACAAAGTATCAGACCATCACCTTCATAATGATTGGCAGTGATTAGCTGCCACTACTCACTGACTTCATTAGTTCCTGACTATAGGTGTGGTATGTAATAATCTGATCAAGACTTCAGGGAGAAAACCAAACAAGTATCTCTGTCCTGAGTTTCTGTTGCATTTCCTGAAGCAATGGTGAGACACAATCATGATGTTGGCTAGCACTCCAGAGACAATTAATAGAAGAACTCAGGAGCTTGTGATGGTAAGCTTCATTTCATCTTGGCTTGCCTGTGTAAAAGCAAGCATCAGGTTAAGATATCAATATACTCCCTTCCTACCAGAATTTTGAGAGAAACTTGAGGAGGATAACATCTCCTGAGGACAATATCTTTCCAGTAAATAGGAAGGACCAACTCACAAAGGCTTTGAAGGCTGGACGATGAGCTGTCATTTCATACATGCAACACCCTGCACAGCACCTGCATAGAGTTCATTTGCATCCACAAGCTCCCATATATGGTCTACATATTACTAGCAACAAAGCTAGATTGGGCAAACAGCTGTGGTGGAAACATTCAATCCAGACAACTCACCCAGTGACCAGATATCAGACTTGAACCCATAGGGAATGTCTGCAAGGAGCTCCGGACACATATAGTTTGGAGTGCCAACAACCTGTCATTGACATCAAAACCATGATTTCAACATTAGGCAGACATCCACTTCACAAAAGGAACAGCACATTCACTTTCATGTAAAAGGATTGTGCCAGAAGCAACAGCGGTAAAGTCAGTACTCACAGAGGAGGCTAGATCATCTTTGTTGAGAATCTTTGCTAGCCCAAAGTCTCCTGTCAATGCCATGAGACTATAAGAAATCTACCTCCAATACAATCTGACAGGACCAACAAGATTCTCTGAATACGAGGTTGAAAATTTACAAGAGAGCTTGCAAATCCTGTTGAGATATCATGCAATTGCAACTAAAATTGGAAGATTATTTTGCTTTCCTTAAGTAAACTCAATCTAATGTAGCCCTTCAGGAGGTTGTGAATAGAACATACCAAGTCGAATCTCATGATCCTTTGTTAGGAAGATGTTTGAGCACTGTGCACAAAACAATAAGTCATTGTCACTATGCAGGCACAGGGTGTGCAGAGGGAAGCATAACCAGCACAGAAATCTCCAGACCATCATGCAGGAAATCAAATTGAACTGTTCTATAAAGGCTTCAGGAAAACAGAAAAACAGTGAGTGTAGGCTTGCCTTAAGATCCCGGTGAAGAACACGATTTGCATGCAGATAATCCACAGCCAGAAGAAGCTGAGCGAACCACTTCAAGAGCCTCTATGACAGAAGACCATATAAGCCTCCAGTGAGTCTAGAGTATCACAAGACACTGAGCTTTGAAAATGATGTCTCCTATTGCAGAGGAGTACGTGTTTTAAGACTGGTGATGACAGAATCTACAGAATGGCTAACTTGTCTACGTTGTGATGCCTCTTCCCCATCACAATAAAGCCTGCTTAGGAATTGTAGATGAGTGACCATGATTCAAGCATATTGGGGCTATCAGCCTCTTTTCAAAAGCCAGCTTGGCCCAATGACAGCAACTACTGAAAGGGGGGTCACATTCAGCTTCCAAAGATTTTCAAGGCTTCTATGCTTGTGGGATGCAAAGGTTGTGTTCATAAACTCAAAAATTCAACTGCAGTGTCAAAGGTGACTTGAAAGTCTTGTGTTTTTCCAAGCCATTTTCAACACTTATCTTCATGCAAGCTTGTGTAAGTGGATTCAATAAAAACCTTCCATCCAAGGAAGGCAGTGACATATAAGATCCGAAAGGAAATCTGCTATCTCTAGTTCTTAAAGCCAAGAAAATAGGATACCAAGAGTGGTGGCATAATTGTGGGAAATGATGTTACCAGGGGACCTGGATAGAACAAAAACTCACCTCTTCACAGAAATACTGCCCTTGTGCTTTGCTGATAAGGTCAGCCCTGCAAACCAGTACAACATAAAGACCTTTAGTGCTACTGGGCATGCAAAATTACCCAGGCCTTCCCCTAGCAGACTGAATTGTGAAGCAAGCATTCCATACAATTCTCGGTTTGGCCCTAAGTCTTGATGCAAAATCCCTATGGCTAACATATAATGCTTCAAATTGCTCCATTTTATCAGTTCTTTGGCTCAGTGTAGAACTGCCTTTAGGACATAGGGGACAGTTTTGTGTGAGGGTTTGGACAAAGCAAACAGGAGTACTACTCACAGGTCAGCCAATTATATACTCACATGTCACCACCTTCACAGTAGCCTGTAACTATGCAAACATAGCACCCCTGCACAAAAAATGTCACAAAAGAATCAGCTTATCGGCTACTTGCATTTCTCATAAAATCAGAATGAAGAGAAAACCAGCTACTACCTCAAGACATCTCTACGAGATTGCAGAGAAAACTCCACAAAAACACTTCAAAGGAAGTTGTTGTATCAATTCTGGCCAAACAAAACAAGCACCACAGAATGAGTGCAATCATAACCTTGTGAGTATCATTCACAGAGTATCAGACCATCACCTTCATCATGACATCCTAGCTGGCATTACTCCCTACTGATTTGATCACTTCCTGATGGTGGGAGTAGATAAGTGTAATAATCTGCTTAAAGTTCAGGAATGATCATGCAAAATCTGCATCCTGAGTTTCTGTCACACTTCCAGAAGCAAGGGGAAATCTCTCATGATGTCAGCTAGCAATCAAAAGGCATAGCTGATAAGAAAAAGTCAAAAGCATCCTCATTCAAGCTGCATCAAATTTGTTCTGGAAGCTTCATTTTAAATTAGCGTGCCCCCATACAAGCAAAACATCTAAGCCTAAGGCATAGAGAGGCCTCCATAGAGAGGCCAGTGGTTGGGGCCTCCTGCACCAGCCTGGACATATCCTTTAAGCATACCACTAGCGACTACTTGCATGCCATATATTCATTTTAGCCACTACAATACACGTCTATGTGATTGCACAGAAAACTAAACTGTGGCACATTGAACATAACTGTTGTGTCAGGTCCAGCAAAACCAAGATGAACACAACAAGAATGAGAGTGGTCATAACCTTGTGGGCATCAGGCACAAAGTGTCAGACCACCACCTTCATCATGAGTGGAAGTGACTAGCTGCCATTAATGCCAACTGACTTCATCGGCCCCAGATAGTGGGTGTAGATTTAAGTGTATTGTAATCTGCTCTAATTTCCAGACAAACAATAATACAAAAATCTATGCCTGAGTTTCTGTTAGGTTGCCAAAAGCAACAGGAAGACTCATTTATCATTTCAGCAAGCAATCAAGACTATTGCCAGACTACTGCAATAAGACATAATTGGCTTACCTTCTCAACCCATGACTCCTTGTACTCCACAATGTATGGGTGCTGAACTCTGGACATCAGGGACATCTGAAACCCAGCATATCACATTTCCATCCCAAAAGACCCGAAATCTGAATATCATTAGCTAGACAACAGCAAATCGAGAATATGGAAATGTTTAACAGTTACCAGCAATCCCCATGAGAAAGCGTATTTCTGCAGTCTTGTTCAGAGTTGCTAATAAAAGAATAATTTCAGAATTACAATTTCAAATTACACAAGTGCTAAGTAGATATTATGAAACACACTAGGATAGACAAAAACTGAATTTGCAAAAGAAGAGTATACCACCTCTTGGTGAGCAGATCTCCGGCATCTGTCCGTCTGGCGAGCAAGCCGAATCTTCTTCAGAACATATCTGCTCATTCAAGGTAAACAAAACTGAGCTGAGTTCATTGTTGTCATATAGAGCCATAGCAAAGTATATAATTTCCATACTGTGTGCACAACTTGGTCCACAAAACACATTTGTTTACATGTCTGAACAATCCAGAAACTCAGTCCTCATTTTCAAGATTAGGTTAACATGTGCATCGCTTGACTCATGGTCACACCAGCTCCAACTTAATAATCCACCCAAATGCCACAGACATTTTTGAATATTCATGGCTTCGCAAGCATGTTCAGGATAAGACAAAACTACCCAATCAAATTGTAGCAAACTCCCTGCTCCATTGTAGGAAAAGACTCAAGTGCTATGGTCGTTATCTCTTCCCATGAATTCTTGAGGTGATCGTCCTCATTCTCAGAGACAAAAAAGAATGCAACTAGATATGACTGGTTCTAATGCTGGATCCGATTCTATCTATGACAGACTTCACAATGTTGCAATAGTCTCCAGTGACATTACAAACGATGCACCCCCTGGTTATTCAAGTCCAGCTGCAAGCCAAGAATTATGGTTATCGGTTTGGTAGACTAGTGGACCTCCTTTGGTAATGCTACAACCTTGATGCGAGAGGAGAGAGCATTGGCATAAAAGAACAATCTTGTACCTCTTCTTTTCTAGGTTGTGATTCACAAGAATAGCAGATCCGAATGCTCCCCGTCCAACTTGCTCCATGATCTCGTACTGCTCCATATTCCTCGACGCCATGTCGATCTCGAAGCTCTGGATATATCCTCGTACACTAGCGCTTAATTCTTCCTCCTCACTAATTTCTGTTCCGTATCCGAGCTTCAACGTTGTTGCAAACTCTCGAAGTGTGTAAGGTCCCCTGGCTTCTAACCTCCTCCATATACCGCTAAGATCTAGACTCCCCGAGCTTGAAATCTTAGCTTCTCGTGAAAATATTACTGCACTTTCCCGATCATCGTCGCACCAATGGATCAATATTGCTGCTCCAAACCACGTTCATGCATGTACCCTGCCACATGCGACACCTCTCTGCCATTGTGCTTGTTCAATGAACACTATAAAAAACTCCACAAAAAAATCAAAGAGACTGAACAAACTGCTCTGCACCTTGGTTACCACAGTTAGAAATGGAGTTTTGTATGGCCATACTTACGCCGGATGGAGAGAGTCGAGACACACGCTAATCGGCAAGGGAGGATGCGATTTCCTCTTCCTCTTCGTCACCTTCTTCTAGATATCAAGAACGACAGTCTTCCTCTGTTTACTTGCTCTACGAGCTGCACTCCTTCAAGCGCATCATCATGTCCATCCGGATGAGTTCCAAATTAGAGCCACGAATCCTCGAAAGGAAAACCGATCTGCATCCGAATCAAGAGCAAGATTTTTTTTGAACCTTGCTTGCTTGTTTCAGGGATTCGATCCTTGACTCAAATATTCTTGCGCCACGTCTACGAATCTTCAACCTTCTGAATAATCCAATCCTGCACAGCACTTTTTCCGGGACTCCTAAGGCTATTCTTGTCCCTCGAATCCGCTGACCAGGACACACTTTTAAACAAAACGATAGAAGGCAATTTCCCAGAGCTTGAAGATCCCAAACTCTCCGCCTCCTTCTGACCACGATAGTTCCGAAAAAAAGCTTCGCACCTCCTTCTACCACAGAAATCCGAAATTTGCAAAAAGAAAGAAAGAAAAAAAAAATCAGAACAAAAAGAGCATTGCAGCAGCGGGTAACTTACGGATTGAAGAATGTCATGCAATCGATGTCGTCGTCGTCGTCGTCGTCGTGGTGCGAAACAGAAATTATCGATGTTTATTTTGCCTTCAATGCTGCAAGGTGGTGAAGAAAGAAACAGGACAAAAGTCCGAACGCCGTCATCAATGCACAGAGCACGTAGACAACAAGCTTCTCGAAGGACACATTATTAATTGTCAACGGGAAGCCTTCATCAATGACAATCCGTGACAACACTCGCCCGGACGACGACGACGCTCGCTCGCTCTCGACAGAATACGCCGAGCTGCCGAGCCATAAGTTACTTGCAAAACTGCAGAAACAAAGGGTCCAAGCAAACCCCCGAAGGAAAACCGTCGAAAAAAAAGGAGAAAAAAAACAACGACGGGCAGCCTGGTTCCATACCGTTGTCGCGTACTGCCCCCCCGGCCCGCACAGTTGGAACTTGGAATGCGTTCACACATGTCTTCTTTTGCGGAACCCATGTCAATATGCATTGCACCCTCACACTCATTCATCACTATGGCATTGTTGCGTCCATGCTTGCATCATGTATCTTGTATCTTTTCATCATTATGAAGCTAAATCATGAGTATGCATGTTTATTTACAACTTGCTTAGCTACTTCATTCTTGATGCTTATTACTAAAAGTGCAAAAGAATTTTCTATTTAATCGTTACACAGAAAATACATGCTACAACTTGCTTTTGATGGATTGTAACAATGTTTCTACCCCTACATAAAAAAATCAAGATCTAATTAAAAATTGATGCAACTCATTTCAAATAGTTTCAATTTTTCAATTTAGTTTGAGCATTCAAATTTGCAATTCAAGTTACTAACAATAGATTTGTGATAGATGTTCACACACCTCCTTGGAGAGTAAGAGGTGATAATGCATTGGAGGGAAGAGGTTTTAAAGTTGTGTAAGAAAGAACAAAAAATCAATTGAAATCATTGATGTTATTATGTTAGATTCAATGTGTGAAACACATAATTAGAAGGCCCATTGGTCTGATTGAAAGTATGAAAAAATTATGTTTATACAAGCAACAAATGATGAATATGTCTCAATGTTGGAGATGGTTGATCCCAAAGATCAATTTGAAATGGCAACATCAAAATGGAACACAATTGTAGAGGTGATCAATGCTACAATGCTAAACCTTTTGTACAACGAACCTATATGTAAAGACAAATGGGGTATTGTTTCCAATGACTTCAAAAGATTATTCAACCATATGTTCAAAACATGTACCAACCTTTTCTACTAGGATTTGATCTTTCAAGAAAGGATTAGTTCTAATTTTCTTTGCTAACACACAGGGACATGTAATGAAATGATTGATGTTTTTTTTAGTGATCAACCTATATCACATCCTCCTTGTGTTTGGGACACCTTGGATGTTGGTAATTTTGTTTATATACCACAAAAATTGAAGCTAAAAGAGTGCATTTTAAAAAATGGCCAAGATGTGAAAATAATTGTGATCAAAAAGGAATTTTGATCTTAACCTAAGGCACAACATCCATCAAATTTTTCCCCCTATGGAACTTTTATCCTTCCCCAACAAAACAATCCAAGCACTTCACCTTTGGTACAAAAACCATTTTCCTTTGCTCAAGCAATAATTGATATTCCTATTAGTCTTGTACAAAAGAGCAACCTATTCATTTGGAAACATTTATAAAATCTTTGAATGAGATTCTTGCAAAAGATAAAATCAATATGAATCTAGAAAAGGATTTTGATTCATTTGTTCAAATTTCAAAAGCTCCCCATGTTGTTGGTCGAATTGTTGGTCCTCAAGAACATGGGAATGAAACAAAAGTTTTCCATTGTGAACATTAATATGGTGGAAGGTACAAAATATAATATTAAGGTGATGTGGTGAACATTGACAAGCTACAATTAACAAAACTTGAAGTTGAAGACCATTGGTCTCAAGCACAAAAAAAAATGACAAGTGCAACAACTTGAATATTTGAAAACATAGGATGAAAAAATCAATCTCATATAGAAGCTTATTGTACAAGATATTTTTGGGCTTACTTATGTTATGGGGACGGTTTATGCAAATGATAAATTAACAACAAATTACAACCTTGTCGCAAATTCTAACAAGACAAATCGATCCAATTAATTTTTTCTAAATTACATATTTGATGTTTCTAATGTTGTTATTAATTAGAATTGATCATCATACAATTGAACATTTTTACAAATTATTGATATCTTTTTTTTTGTTTGGGTGAACACATAGAAAGGTAAATTGTTTGGACTATCAAAATTATAATTGTTTCTAGATTGTAGATGAACTTAAAATGTAATTTCAACATTAACATTTCTAATTTTTAAATTACCCATGTTGCAATAGACTTTATTGAAACTAGTGGGAACCCGTGACCTTTGGTCACTATGAGCTGCTTCTAAGCTCAAATTCTCCACATTTTACTTATTGCACAATGTGGGTATGGCTTTAGACTACAACAGTAGTAGTGTGGCTGTAAGGATGATGGGCCATGGAATCAATCCAATGAGGAGAGCCTTTGTCACCAGCAAATGGGTTTTGACATTATTGGGGAGAAAGAACAAATGTGATGAACCATTTTGCTGAAGAAACGGTAAACCTTTTTTGTTGTTGTTGTGGTGTTTTTCAAACCGATCCCATGTTCTTCCACGGTTTGGTTCTTTGTGCAGCCACCATCCCATTGCTCATGCTACAAAGTTGGAGAGGTAACCATCG
>Ga0116231_10000493_pt1 | contig 69120 bp, 39 predicted proteins | sample S1TSphgellanicum_2_FD_89695 | JGI IMG/M metagenome (GOLD analysis project Ga0116231, IMG submission 89695) | Host-associated microbial communities from peat moss isolated from Minnesota, USA - S1T2_Fd - Sphagnum magellanicum MG | ecosystem: Host-associated > Plants > Peat moss > Unclassified...
CTGTCACATTTCCAGAACCAACAGGAGACTTCGTCATGATGTTGGCTACCACAAATCGGTAATAAAGAAAGTCAATAGTATCCTCTTTCATTCAACCTGCAACAAGCTTGTGTGGGAAAGCTTGATTGCATTGTGACTTGTCAATGCCAGGAGCATAACTGCTGTGTACTAATCCTGATAACATTCTGTGGGGGCAATACTTTCCTAGCCACTGAGGAATGGATTAAGAAAATTTCAAGAAAATAATTTCACTTATTATGCCAAAGACAACCACTGCTGGCCATTTTAACCTAACAAGATCTGCACAAGAAGATCAAGAATGCTTGAGCCCTGAATCAATCAAGGGCTACTTATATACACACGAATGAATGAACGCACAAATTGGGGCTGAATTATTGCTAAGAATCATATGCAACTATGTTTTGAGGCTCAAATGCGGGTTCCCACAAACAAGCAAACGTGGCATGGCAGCAGCTGCACATACAGCCCCACATATCTGCCACCTGAAGACACTTGGCCCTGTGATTCGAGGCCCTGAACACACGCATACAGAGCCAAATCAGAAACTATGAATGTTCTGGCACATCAAACCCCAGAAGAAAATCATACATAATCCACATTCCTCTGAGGACTAGAGGCTGAAACCGCAATGGAAGCTGAGACAACCATGAAGGTTTCCAAATTCTTTTTGGAATCATTGACATTTGAACAGCACTCAATCTGCTAGAATTATAAACACTGACATAAGAAAGGCTGAGTAAGCGAGGGAGACCAACCATTGTGGATCGAGCAAAACGGCCGGGAGAGTAACACGCCACCTACACCCCCAACAGTGGTAAAGATACGCGCCATGCGCCCGCCAGTAATTGCATCTTCTCGCGTCAATGCCCCGCTCGATGCTCGTAATACTTCTCGCAGCGCCATCGCCAACAAAACTTCACACGCACACACACAGAGTTTTGGATTAGGGTTTTCCTTTAGGGTTTTGGTATTGAATTAGGGTTTTAGATTTCAGGTCATTGGGTTTGTTGCTTGATGCCAATGCTCCGGGCAACGTGTCACATGAGAATATTGGGTTATATGCTATGGGAACTTTTTTCAAATGGCATGCAAAAACAATAGAGTGCAACTTATTGAAGGAAAATGAATTTTACAACTTACTGAAATGTAAATAAGGTGTTTAGAATTGAATTATGAGAATGATTCAATGTAGAGATTGCATGTCCTTGGTACACTGAATGATAGCTTGGAATCTGTGTTTGCTGGGTACTAATCAATTGGGAGGAGCTGGGCTGAAACATGATGCATTACAGAAAGACTAGCTAGGAGAAAGCCTTTACTAAGTGTTTTCTCACTGAACTGAAATCTGCATTTATGTCTGCACTTTTGTGGATTTAAGTGAAACAGTAATGTTGTGTGAATAGTGTTTCTAATGCTACAACCTTGTCATATATTGTGCTAGTCAGAATCCTTCTGTGTTCCAGAAGCAAATTAGGGTTTTTCTCTACATAATGTTCTGTTGTACTTTGTGTTCCTTTGACAATGCTTGGTGCACAATTGGATTTGTGGCCATGTAATCTCCCTTCTCATCCCTCTCCATCTGATCACCACTGCTAATTCTTTTATTGTTCCTCATCGCATGGGTTTAGGGTTGTGAGCTGTGACTTCATTAAGGATATCACCAAATGATGACTCAGAGGCTATTGCATTCTGCAATATGTTCTGCAACCTAAGTGCAGAATATATTCCATGATATCTACTAAAGAGCACATCTGTAGTTCTTGGCTAGGGTTTTGAAAGTAGTTGTCCTTCTCTGACCTTCAGGACCTTTGCAATTGGAAGATGCATACACTGAATTCTCACTCTAAACTTTTTTGGTTTGGAGGAGGGTGAGGGTTTCCAAGTAATGCCATGCCTAAGGCTAATCAGGTGGCTTACTCAGGATTGGTTGAAGGCATAAGATAAATGGCTCATAGCATTTGGTGTCTCTGGCATCATGAGATCTAAGGTATACTTCTCCCATTGCTATTGTTACGTTTGCCTTCTAGTATTTTTTCTTGACTACTCCATGGTACTTTTGATGTTTTAGGTACATTCTTTCTCATTTCATCATTGAACTCCAATTAGTGCTCTTGGTGCTTGGCAATGGGTTTTATGATCTCCAATAGGAAACCCAATGTGTGCAGTCTTTGGTCATGTTATGAGCTGCAATGCAAGGGCAAGCTACTAGTGTTTGATACTTGCCTGGTGACCACTATGACTGATTGCTTTCCATTATTGCTTGCTGTCTGGTTTGCTAGAGCATTTGGTGACAATTGTGTAGGGTGTTGCTGTCACCTGTGTCGGAGGTGGTTGATGGAGTCTTGAAGTACTTTCAACCTTAGGTGACATGCATCTTTGTTGGAGATGATTTTGATAAGGTATGATATTTGGGTTTTGAATTATGGGTGTAGCTGAAAAATCATGGTTAATGTTTGGTTGTTTGAATAGTGTTCAGGCAATTGGGCAATGTGAACTTCACAATTTGGCAATGTGGAGTTGCCAAACAGGTAAAGTCAACTTGGCAAAGTAGCCAAATAACAATGTGGACTTAGTGATATGGCAAAGTGGACTTGAGAAACAGGACAAGTGAAGGTGGCAAAATAGCTGAGCAAATGGTATTCCAGAAAGACTCAGCGGGGATAAAATAAAAAAACAGAGTACAAAATGGCAAGAAGCCTTGGGGGTCCAGGAGAAGCTGGAGGAGCCCAGCTGGAGGAAAAACCACCAAAACAAAAGGCCTCAAAGGCTGAGCAAACAGTATTCCATATGCATCATCACAAGTGGAACTGGCAAAATCAAAAGTTGAATCAGCAGATGACCACCTGTCCCACCTATGAAAAAGCCTAAAAAGGTACATGAATAAGACAGCAAAATGGAGCACTATAAAAGAAACGGCCTAATGCTGAATTGTAGGTCACCAAAGAGTAGTTAGGGCATTAAAGAATTGAGAAGCAGTTGGAAGATTTTGGGCATGTGTGTGTTTTGTATTTTTCTGTGACACTGCTAATTACCCATATTTGCACAGTTTCACAATTCATCATGGTGCTACGAGATGTTGAAGATGCTGTTTCAGGAGGGATGCTGGAGGTTTATGTACTATGGAATGGTCAAGCCCTTGCCAGGCCATAATGTTAGGTAAGGCACCAGGTGAGCCTGTTAGGATGAGCTAGGCAACTCACCCAACATACTTGGGAAGGACAAGGCCATTCCATGACATCAAGGTTTGAGGCGGCAGATGCAATAACTTAAAAAAGCAAATCATGTTTAACAAACACATTTTGGTCATTATTAAGAGTTTGTGATCAGCAGTGGAAGATTATGTCAAATAATGTGGTCATGAGAATGACATAATCTGCCATCCAGACATTAATGTTGAGGTTTATTTATCTTCAGCTCATGCTTTGCCCAGAGCCTGGATCAACCAGATTGTCAGGTGATTTACTTGCTGCCCATTGCCCATTCACACAATCAGAATCAGAGGTTAATTAACAAAATGGAAGAATTACAAAACACTAGTATGATAGAATTGTGGCTTGTCCAAGTTGTACACATCTCGAATCTGGAAAAGGTTGGGTGAATGGTTGTGACTGGAAAAGAAGCTTCTCCTTGTCATCATCACTTTGTTCTTCACCCAACTTTCAGACTTTAGGCAGCTGTTGAAGATATTACAACACAGATATTTCCTTTCAGTCCAGGCTTCAAGAAAGTTTGCTGACATGGCATTCATTTATTGGCTCTGAATAGGGCAGCTATGCCCACTAACAAAGCTCCTCTTCTAAACCTCGTAACCACGGATACACCAGTAGCTCAAAAAAGAACTTGAGAGATATCTGGCAACCTTGACTATGTATGGTAGTTGCCTCCTTTTACCTGACCAGACTGCACCAAGGCTCATCTACCTAGTCTTAGAAGCCGGGCCTCCTATGCCTCCTGTAGGAGGTAGATGGCCTGCTATAACCTCTAGCATGGCAACCTTGACTATGTATGGTTATTGGCACCTTTCTGGTGACTAAGCTATACAACGTCATCCACCTATGAATTTTCATGGTACTCACCGCTTGGGTATGGCACTCCATCTATGTATCTACCCCAGGTGCAGGAGTGTCATGTATACCCAATCTCACACCAGGTGGGGATCTGGTCCAGAATCAAAGAACCACCCAATGCTCGTTACAACCCATAACCTTCAACCTCTGCTTCATTAGCAACCTATTAGTTAGCACAAGGTACCACCTTGGACCCTCATTGGCCCGATGATTCTGTTCTTGGATGAACATTTCATAACCGCTCTTTGCATGGTTGAAAAGACAGCATCTCTATTCTCATGAGGGATGATTATGTCCAATAACCAGTGAGAGGGTGCCGAGTACCGAAAGTAGTCGAGGTGTGATGTGATGAGGCTATTTGTTGGTTACCCAGTCCATAAACCTCCTGTCTACCGCTATAACACAGACTTGGATGGTTGCAAAACGGTAATGGAACAATTCGGACATTTGTCCACAATGGATCTCACTCTGCACAATGAGATGTTGCACAGACCCATTTTGCCTGGCAGCACAATGTGATATCTCAATCCCCAAGTTGGACACATGGAGTGCTTTTTGCAGCATTAAACTAAGAGTCTACAACTAGGCTACACCTAGAAGGACAACAAATAGTGATGTCCCTTCTCTGCAAAAGCTAAGTTTGTACAGAGACTGTTGTAAAATCATGTCAGGTTGGATATGAACAATGACCAAGCATGGAGGCACAAGTAAATAGTGCAGACTTTATGTAATTAAAAGACACATTTTTATATATGGGTTAGTACTGGGTTATATATATATATATATCTGTGTACCAGTTTTTATCAACTACATAAACTTTGCTGTTGCATTCTAAATCATCCCCAATTTGTTTGTTGTCAAGGTTGTTTTGAGTTTCTACCTCCAATTGCATATGCATACTATTGTTGTTCAAAAACATGGACAATAATATCAAGATGTTCAAACAGAGTATCAAAGCATTGACACATGGAAAGGAAAATGTTCTACAACAATTTGAACTTTGAAAAAGAAGATAGGACATTGTCATTTCAAATCATGCAAAGTCATGTAACTTCCCTATTGCAGGACAAGCTGAATCTCCCATATATACTTCAAATGACTACTATATTGTGGAACAAAAACTTCTTTCTCTGATGCAATTTACTAAGTGCTCAAGAATGAGAAAATTTTAGCCTTTTTACTCAACATTTCAGCTCACAAAAGTACACACAAAACATGTAAAACCATATATGGTCACATGTTACGAAACATAAGCCTCAAAAACAATAAGGGAATTTACAGTCAGTAATAATCTGGTGGGTACTATCAAAATTTCGGGTAGTACCAAAGTTCCAGGTACTGCCAAAGTTCTACTACTTTCAAAGATCTGCCAACTCAAATTCACCAGTTTTCACAAAACATTGTCTCATGATCTAGTGCAATTAAGAATTAGTTAGTGCTCTGGCAGATTTAACAAAATGCCTGAGCTTCTAGTGCAAGGAATTAGACTTTGGTGTTCAGGCAGATCAGCAAAATGCAACCTAATGGTGCGACAAAAGAACAGTAATTATGCTCTTGCTTCATCTATCAAATAGGGTTTATGTGTGAGCTTAGCACTAACTGATTACATCCCACAAGAAGAAGGTCTAAGCAAACTGAAGAAAAGGGTTTAGGGTTTATTTTGTCCCTCTTTTTAGTACATGACTTGCTTCATGTAGTTAGGGTTGGTGACAGGTAATTCCTCATAGTATGAACCTCCTGAGGAGCTGTAGTTAGCAGGGTAAGACTGGCTAGGTCTATAGTCACTGAAATAAGAAGCTTTTGGCTGATATTGAGAATCAGCAGCTGCAGATTCCCGGGACTTGTTGCTTGACATGTAATATGATTCTTGGGGTGATTGAGCTGAACCTCGCATTTCATGAGGAGGATCAAAACTGTATTTGGAATCATGTGGATCCATAGCTGGATGTTGGTGCATAATTTCTCTTCTCCGATCTGCTGCTGGTGGTCCTGATGCATATTCATATGCCTGCATTTGTCTTGCATCAAGAGGTGGTCGCATCATCTGATCTCTCATGTGATCAGCTGATGATCCCCTAGTTATCTCTCTTGGATTGGTATGCTGGCCTGCATCATCTTTCATAGACTCTGCTCTCCTGATCTTCTCTGATTTGGGATCAACAGGCTGCTGCTGCATCCCTCTCATCATCATCATCTGGTGATCTCTGGGATCAACAGGAGGTGCCCACATCGCTCTCATCTCTCTGGGATCAATAGGCCTCATCTCGGATGATCTCATGTCACCATGACCAGCAGTCGTACCCCTAGTCATCTGATCTCTCGGATCCACAAGCCAGCCTTCTCTCACCTCAGCTGATCCCCTCATCATACCTCTCGAATCCATAGGACCAGCTGCTGCCCTCATTTCTCTTGGATCAACAGGACCTGTAGGACCCCTCACTTGTCTTGGATCAACCATCCTTGGATCCATCATCCTGGGATCCACCATCCTCGGATCCATCATCCTCGGATCCATCATCCTTGGATCGGCCGACCTCATTGCCTCCAGGATCCTGGGATCAACCATTCTCGGATCCAGCATCCTCGGATCCACCATTCTCGGATCAGTCCTCATTGCATCGAGCATCCTTGGATCGACCATTCTCGAACCAGCTGCCCTAGTCGTTGTCTCAGCCATCTGCTTTGCAGGCTGATTCTGTGTTCCAGGTCCAGCTGCTGATGCAAGTTCCTTGTCGTCGACGCCTTTTGAAGCATTTTCCATTTTCTTCTGATCTCCTGCTGATCCCTTCCCCGGCTGCACCTTCTCGGGTTTCTGATCCACGGCTCCTTCAGAACCATTCTGGGCGGGGGGTGAAACTGCAACGTCAGGCTTTGCAACCGGCAATTGCTGCTCGACAGGCCAATAGGTTGCCTTCTTGTGAACATGCTTCTTCAGTTTCTTGAGAATAGCTGCAGAATCTGCTCGACCCAGGACTGTTACTCTGCTCTGGCTTGGATCAGTGATGACAGACAGAACGCCTGCAGTACAACAAGAAGAAGCAATGAAAACACAATTTTTATTTTGCAACAGTTACTTTGCTCTGTTGATGATCTAGAAGAAATTACTGATCATCTGGAGCAGGATTTAGAGCTGATCTTCAAGCTCACAAATTTTTATTCATGTATATGACTACTTCATCAGAAGACAAAATTATACTAGGTACTCACTCACCAGCAACTTCACCAGCTTCTTCCTTGGCTTTCTCCTCACATTTGTTGCAGCACATGTGCACTCGGAAATGCGTTTGCTGCATGCAAAGAGACATGAGAAAGTCAGTGCATTAGTACGAGTAAACTTGTGACGTTCAAAACCTCCAGCACTCTTCATCAATCCGCAAGTTTATACTAAATGCTCAACGTCTAGACGCAAGTACTATGCACGGAGTGCACAAAGCTGCAGCTTTACAGTCTTGCAACGACATAAATCTTAGAGACTAGGAGAACCCAAACAGCTTATGTGTTCTTCAGCAGCTTCAGACGACAACTTGTCTAGTGACGACACTTACTGGGATCTCGGGAGCCTTAGGAGCCTTGGGCTGCGACGCTGCCAGCTTCTCGTTACTGCCTGCAGTTTGTTTCTTTTTCGGAACCTGGATGATACCATCAACGAGTTCAACAATTCAGCGATCAATTACAAGCTTCAAACAGTAGCACTTTTTTCCAAAGAGTAGTGCACTTTGCAAAAACATTCACGAAGAAGAAAGAGAAATTGGCTTCTTCTGCCGGCCGACGACGACTTCCTTAAAGTGGTGAATCAATCTCTCGATGACTACTACTACGTAGCTTTCTATCGATCACCGGGGACCCTGAAGTTGCAGTTGTTGGGACCTCCCACAAACAGTGCCTTCTTCATGCACTGGCAGCTAACAAAACAAACCCAGTACTTCAGGCAGAAGCTACAACAAATTAGCCTAAGAAGATTTACCTCTCCCTGCTGCTGCTGCTGCTGCTGACTGGCCGTCATCCAGTTGGGATCCCGGTTCTTGTGACTCATTACCTGCAGCACAGAAGATCACCAAGACTTACGTCAAGCCGTGCACTGCTGCTGATCTCCCAGCATCTTGAGAACAACTTACAACAGATCACCCGCACCAATTATGAAGCCGCCCAACAATCCCAACCTCCAAAACGAAGAAAAAAAATTGCAAGAAGCTAAGAACCCGACATCAAAACCTAGAAAATCAAAACACACCCGGGTTACAAAAATGATCAAATACGAACCTCATTGATAGACGCCATGATCAATCTCTCTACGACCACCCACGAATCTCCAAAACTCCCCAAGATCACGACTCACTCCTAAAAATCCTCCGTGCCGCGCGTCTCCAGTACAGAGCACTCAGGCTCTCAAAATGAAGCTCTGGTCGATGAACACTTTTCACCAAAAACAGGAAGCTACTAAGAAACCAAATTCAGCTAAAAAGAGGGAACTGTAGTAGGCAAACAAACCAGACTCCGAAAGGAATCACAAATTTAGAAGTCCAGAAAACAAGCAAACAAACTAAGAAACAAACAAAAAACACACTAAAGAAGAAAGAAGAAGAAGAAGAAGAAGATGGTTACCAATTGAGCTCATGAGCTAACAAAACAGAATTCCGAAACAACATGTGGAGCTAGTGATTACTCTGAGTGAGAGAGAGAGAGAGAGAAAGAAAGAGACGAAGAAAAGAGACAGGGGAAGGAAGGTTATATGGGCACAAGGCTTGGTTGCTGCAAGAGCAGCAGAAGCAACAGCGGGAGGCAGAGATGGGGGGAGCTTGACTGATTCCTGCGCGTCGTTGCGTTGCAATTCAGAGCTTTGCTGGGCCATAAAAAAGATCTGGCAACTCACGACAAGGCGCGTGGGGCCCCAAGAGCTAACGTACTGATTTATTGGCTCTGCGCAGAAGAAGAGACTAGACGGATGGACAGAGGACGGATGACGGGACGGATGACGGGACGCACGGATTCAGGGGAGGCTTCATTACTAGGCTAACCACCATGTGTTTTCCAATTTACTAGTGTTGAACTTTTATCATCCTTATGGATGTCATTTAAAGGGTGGGGGGCACAACCCTTTTGGCTAACCACCATGTGTTTTCCAATTTACTAGTGTTGAATTTTTATCATCCTTATGGATGTCATTTAAAGGGGTGGGGACCATAGCCCTTTTGGCTAACCACCATGTGTTTTCCAATTTACTAGTGTTGAACTTTTATCATCCTTCTAGATTTCATCCAAAGACAAGCACAACCCCTTTTGCCACGTGCGCCCCGCTTGTTTTTGGGAAACTTCCTTCAACATTTCCCACTTTCCAACTGTTGTAGCTTTGAACTTGTCATAAGAGATGGGCTTGGGAGTGCTTGTTTTCTTTCCTTCTTTTCTTGCATAAGTAAAGAAGAAGAAGAAGAAGAAGGGTCAAGAATTTGTTTAGGGTTTGGTTTAATTGGCAGATTCTCTATCCCACTTTGATGATGCCCTCAACTTCCCCAAGCACTAAGTAGCTTAGGCTAAAAGGGCCACTATGAACCAGCACCCACCAACAACACACTATGAAGGATGGATGGCACATGGTCAGGAAACAGTTTTCTGTTGGATTTCAGTTCCCTAGCTAACCATGGTGGTTAGCTCAATTGCTTTTTTTAAAATTATCTACCTACCTGAGTTGTTATTAGGTAGGTAGTAAAAGCAGCCATTACCTATGTATAAAGCATCTACTTACTTAATAGTTACCTATTTTTCCAACCTGTCTACCTAGATATGACACCTATTTCTTACATAATTGGTTACCAAGGTGAAACCAAATATTAACTCAGTTAAGGTTCATCCACAACTTGAGTAATAATGGGCATCCAGTGGATGGTGAGCTTGATGGGTGCTGGCTAAGAGGGGTGTTGAACATATTGCTTAGAAACACATTTCAAGACTTCAAATTGGGTTGAAAATAGCCCTAGTATTGAAAGTACTTGTGCTTTTGAGTCATGTGGTCACAAGTGTTTTCTTTTTTTTGACTCACGTGCTCACGTTTTTTTTAAGTTGGCAAATTAAGTGTTTTTTTGGTTTTATTTTTATTTTTATTTTATTTTTCTTTTGTGAATTCTCATGGCAATATAAACATTATTTACTTGGGCTTCACACTGCTTTTCGCACTACCAATGATGATCAATTGACATAAGGTTATTTAAATAAATTATTCCCCCAAAAAAAAAGATATCAAACAAATTTTGTAAATCATGATAATCTAAATTATCCATGAATTCATTTCCATTTTCATTAATTTTACAATATGACTTTTATTTTCACCTACTAAAATTTAAATATATTTTTAGCACCCATGATGTTTTTTTTTTAATGCCTTTGATTGCCTCAAAAGCAATTTCTTAGGCCTTTCCAATGTTCCCCGATGTCCTTCCCATCATGCTTCTCAACATTCCCTTGTTCAAAAAATATATAAAATATGAAAATTTTCAACCCAAATGCCCACAATCTCCCTTATTTATTTTTTGTGGTGTCTTTCAACATTTTTCCCAACACCTTTAGCCCCTCATGTTTGGATGTCATTTATTGCTTGAAAAAAAAATAAAATCATGTCCAACTTAATTCCCATCGTGTTTTCAACATGTTTTTTCAACACCCCTACTATTGCTAGTTGTCATTTTGTCATTGGTTGTCAACATTCTCATTTTCTTCTTCTTCCCATCTTTAGTCATTCTTTAGTGTTGTATGGGTGTGCTTTTGTTGTTAATTGAGCTTAGGTCATTCTCAAACCAAAACACTACATTGAATTTAGACTAAGGAATTAGAAGTTTGGAAACATTTGTTAAGTTGACATCCTATCTTGAGACCTTTTATAAACTTGACCTAGCAACAATCATAGTGATTTAAAGGTTCAAAAGTTTTAGAATAATAGGTCAAGTTTTCATTAATTCTAAAAAAAACCAAAGTTGAAAAGGGAAATATATTCTCTTGATACAAAATAATAATAATTAAAAATAATTAAAAATAATAATTTTACCTCCAAATCATGTGTAGAAGTGATATTAAAATATTGGTTGATATCACTTCCGATTAAATATTAATGAACTTGATGTTTAGAATGAGTTTAGTAAGTGTAACTAATTTCACAAACATAACATTGATTTTTTAAAAAATATAAACATGTCAACTTTCATAAAATGTTTTGATAGATATTTTAATTTCAATGTTGATTTGAATATGTTTTAAATTTTGATTAAAATGTGTCCACTACAATATTACAAAAAATTTAAGTTGAAATTTAATGGTTTTATGTTTTCATTTTTCTAATTGATAAACATGATCAATGTAAAATCATTACATGATTTTAAATTTTGATTAAGATCATCATTAAATTGATAATACAAAAAATATTTTTTATATTGAAATGCCCTAATAATTCAATTTTAAAATTATAATGAAATTTCGTATTGAATTATTTGTAAACTTGATTTCCAATACAAATCAAAAGCTACAATCATGTTAAATTTAGTGTTACCACTTGTTGGAATTATGAAAACTAATCCATATCAAATCCAATAAAAAATGTATGCATGGAAAGTGTGGTTTAATGGTTTGAAATACATCAAGACATGTTGTTCCTTTCATATGAAACAAAATGTTGAAATTTAGAACATCTAAAACAATTTACAATCATGATGCATAAATCAAAAAAATTAATTATAATGTTTTCAAGATCTTTATGTGATGCATAGTGATAGTAAGTTAAGAAACATGTGATTGATTTAACCAAAATATTAAATCTTTGAGTACTATAAATTTGAAATCAAGAAATAAACTTTAAGCATGTTTCAACCACATAAAAAATGGGAAAAAATTAAACTTAAAAATTAAAAATTGTTGTGATCAACTTTTATGGTTTTATAGTCTTGCCCATCTCCATTTGTTCCCAATTTGTAACCATTGATTTATTTACCCACAAAAACTAGATCACTTTTTCAATTTTTATTTTTTTTGTTACCTTCTTTATTTTCTTGTCTCCTTTTAAAACTCCTATGTCAACAAATCATTCCTCCTTTCACACATTTAGTTCAGTTAATAACACACATTGAAAGAAAGTTTTAATCCTACAAACATATTCACGGGATGTAAAAAACACACATAATTCGATAGACTCATAATATTCTCAAAAGTGCTTAACTACTATTGATTAATATAGTATAGCAACATTAGCACATGTTTGTAGGATAATTAATAAATTAAAAAGAAAATCATGTCAAGATACTATGTATTTTCTTTCACAAAAAATTTTTGTTTGAGAAAAAAATCTGAAAAAAAAAAAAAATCCACAAATAATATAGTTAGTCTCAAAGGTGCCAAGGTAATATGATTATAAATCAAATATAAGTATAAAAATGACATTCTTGTACAATAGATTATGCAATAAACAAGATGTAGAATTATTTTGTTCTAGTAGGTCATCTTTGCAAACGGGACAAGGATCACCAATTGAGTTCAAAAGACATACAAACCATTTGATCTCATCAAGTCTTGTTATATGGTAACATTTTCATTTTGTATCCTATTTTACAAATTCTAAGGGTTTCCATAAGCTACAAGGATGTTTTATATTCACATGATGAGAAATCAATAATTTTTATATTGTACATTTATTAGGATTTATCATCAAACAATGGCACTTATAGTGAAGACAATGTTGATCATCTACCCATTCAATTAATGATGTTCCAAATTGAATATTTAATTAGTCAATCAACAAAAAAATTAATGAAAATATCACAAACTTAAACAATCATGCATTCATACAAAAGTTATTTTTAATCATAGGAAATTCATGCAAAGATACTTTTATATACATATGATATAAAAAATTGGATTGTCAAACATGTTATTATCCTAGTAGATTGTTAATAACCATTCATTGTGATGATAAGAGATGCACAAAGTTATTTTAGTTAATTTATTCATATTATGTACACATTTTTGTAACAATTAGATGGCATTTTGCATGTATACCTTGTAAAGATTGATTATAAATCCTTATTGAATTGTGTTGAGGATTGATTTATGAAATAACAAAATGCCAAATGTGAATTTCAAAGATAATATTACTCACAAGTTTACCTTTTCAACCATTTAAATTTGATCAATTATTTTTTTGTATTACTGCATTTTCAAATTATTTTAGCTTTTGCTTAATTTTGTTTAAATAATTTGACAAATATGTACATTTTGAATGTTTAGATTTTTTCCCTTTATTTTGAAAGATGAATAGGATGTCATTTAAAACTTACTTGTAGAAGCACAAATGGGTTAATAGCATAGGGTTTGTGTAATCTAGTAATGATGTGATGCAATCAACTTAATAAAATGATCAAAACAAGTATCAAAGTATTTTTTTGACCAAAAGAGAAAATATAGAAGAAAACCATTGAGGAAAATAATACATTTTTCTTTTCTTGGTCCATTCATTCCTTCAATTGTTCCTTTTTCACATAATGCGCACATATTGAGATGAATATCACTTGTTGTGTAACACTTTAAGTAAGTGTAAACCACAATGAAGGGAAAAAAAAAATGTGCATGTCCGGATATACAAAATTCATGACAAAAATGTTCCATCAAAAATCACAATTTACGTGATAAAAACACAATTCTAGTTATATATTTTTAGTTTTATAGTTAACCTTCATTCTCGTTTTTTGTTTGAAACATGTTTTCATTCAATCATTAAAAACTCTCACATAATATTCACAAAATTACAAGAAATCACACAATTTTTTACAATTTATTATCTATGAAACAAAAAAAGAAGTAAAGAAGAGATTGGATACCGTGCATAGTTTCAAAATGGTTCCATCATGATTGTTTCCACATGCTAAACGTAAAATACAATTCTTGTTTTTTTGCATTAACATCTACTACTTTGTTGAAAAACATTTAAAACAATGTCTATTCACATGAAGCTTAATGAAACAACACATGTTCATATGTCAAAGACATGAAATGTTGAAGTAACCTTGATATAAATGAATTTCAATCAAGAGGTAACAATGATATGATACAATGTGTGACATGCAATAGATCTTCCTTATTTACCCCAAGACTTAAAAGATTAAAAAAACAAGGGCAAGATAAATAGCATTGTAATGTAAAAAAAATGTGTGAATGTTGAAGTGAGAGACACTAATTCATTCATATATGAAGTTGAAGCATGAACGACATTACAATGCAACTTGAATTGACCATAGATTTAATTGAATTGAATTCAAATTCAATTGAAGATAAATGGGATGCAAATTGTTGGAGAGGGCATTCAAAATCTTCTTATGAATATGAACATTCAAAAGCTCGAAAAAGACAAATTCAAAAAACACCTTTCCATGCCTCTTCACTTAGGAATTTCTTTTGGAATACATAAATACCTTGATTCCTTGATAGTTGTGGGATGGAAATATAATTGATACATGGCATGATTTTTTTTAATATGAAACAATTTCTAAAAATCCTCCAATGTTTTTCGCATTTTGTTCCTCAAAAAAAGAATGACCACTAAATTTTTTTCAATGGTGTGCTATGTTTTAAAGAATTTGAATGGTGTTAATTATTGTGTAATTCCAATGAAACTTTGACATCAAGGGTAGGGAGTTGAAATATGCGTTGATGTGTGGAGCTATTCAACACATAAAGTTGTTGCGAAATGAGGGTAGTGGGGGCCATTTCATTATGTAGTGGTGCTCCATGGGATTTAGATTGGTCTAAAATTTGGGTCAAACTTCAAGTGGTATATAATATAAAATGGCTCCATGCCTATCAATTGAATTGTTATGGGAGGAGTTGATGTGGGCTACTCATGATGGTTGGATGGATAAGTCATTTTTAACTAGTCAGATACACTACAAGGAATTCTATCGATTCCAACCCCACACATTTGCGATTTATGTCCAAATCAACCATTTTTTCAATTATTGATGTAATTATCCTTGATGGCACCATGGTGAAAACAAATCAAAAGTGGTTTGTAGTTGCATATGCAACTATGACTTGTGACTAATGTTAGTTTGGATGAAAAGGTGAAAGCACATTATAATGACTTGTTTTAGGATGTTACATTGTACTACTTTCCAAGGATGTACATGTTTGGGTGTATTTCACCTCAAATTTTTGAAAAACTTTCACAATATTTTTGCATATTATGTTAAAATATAACCTAGGAAAGAGATTTTTTTTTAAAAATTATTTCATTGTATAAAGTGGGAGGTTGGAATATATTTGTGGAAACGAATGTAATGTACCTATGCACTCAAAAACACAAATATATTCCAGAAAAAATTTAAATGAGTTTTAATCTTTATGAAAATTAAAGATATATTGAACCATGTCATTTCATATAATATGAACCATGCTTGGATACCATGTGATTAATTTGAAATTTTTCATTTCAAAAAATGAGTTTTTTCAGTAAGGATGCGATAAATGTGTGACAAATTGAAATTTTGACAAGTAATCACATCCACGTAGAATATGACAAGCATAGTTAGATGGGCCATTTTTTCAATTTCATCAAAATTGATTATTTTACTACTAATGAAACCTTAAAGTTAGTGTAGCAAAATGATATTATTGGCTTTATTGTACCAATGTATACTATAAATTTATGGATTTTTCAATATAGATGATGATTTTTTTTATAAATAATAATATTACCTAACATTAATTTTGAAAAAATAATTATTATAGGGCCCAAAAACCAAAATTGATACCCAAAAATAAACGTACCATGTTTTTGAACAATTATATTACATATACTATAATACTTGACCAAAAAGTGCTCCAAATGGGGTCACCATAATGTGCTTTCACCCGAAAGTGAAAATGAAAAATTTATTTATATCATCTATTTTTAGTGGCATCTCAAAATATATGAAAATGTAATTGTTTTTGTGACTTGGGATATGACTCATTAGCCACAAGATACTATGTAGCATCTTATTCAACTTCAATTATGACTATAAATTCTAATCACAAATGTACATGTAAGTAAATTTAACAAAAATGAATTGGCCAATCAAATTGTTGGATTTAGTGGTCTAATTTTTTTCCTTACTTCTTTTGAATGAACTAACCATTAAATGTGTGATAAAGTTTGGTAGGTTTGTGAAACTTTAAAAGACCTACATGGCAATGGTAGATATGGACCATTATTTGGAATTTCCAACATTAAATTTTCATCATGTTGATAAATCATTTTTTCAATTAGTTAATTAATTAGGTAGGCTAATAATACATAGTAAATATTGGGCACTAATATACAAGTAAGCGAATTATTAGTAGGTATTTATTGTGTTGAATGAAATATTGTTATGTTTAATTAATTAAGTAGGCTATGTAATTAATCTTTTTATAAATTAAATTAGATAGTAGGTAGCAATTAATTAGGATATGTAGTAAGAAATATGATGTGGGTTAAGTAAAAGTAGTAGGGGTAATTAATATATGATAATGTTTTTATATAAATTAATTATGTAATTAGGTAAACTATGTAATTTATTTATTGAATAGGCTAACTATGTAATAGGGTTCATTTATGATCCATCTATAAACATTATGTGACTAAATTATATATCATAGATTTAAATTAATTTCTGTTGGTACAATTATGATATATTATAAGAAAAAATAAAATAACTTTTCAAATCAAATAGAAGTGTGGAATGTGAAAAATACATAGTTTAATTATTTTTACATAAAAATTTTAATCATAATTTTAAGTAAATTTTAATATATTAAAGTGTAAAATTAATCAAATTTATAGTTCCATAAAATCAATTAATTATATGCCATCAACTAATATATTTTATTATATCTATATTAAGTTTAGAATCAAATGAAGGTTTTAAATACATACATACATATATATATATATTGTCCACAATTTTCTCTCCATTTATAAATCATGTGCTTGAATTTATTTTTTCCAAGGAATGGTTATTGAAATGGTATTCAATAACAAAATTCAAGTATTTTTCTTTTAAATTTAGTTTTCATTTTTGAAAAAAAAAATAGTTGTGTAAATTATTTTTAAACATTTAAAACTGAATTTTAAAACATGTCATTCAAACAAAATATCAATAAAATATCAAATATCAAAAATGATGGTTTGTGTAATGTTTAAATCAAGTAAGTTAAATAAAATGCACATTATAATATTGGTACCAAAAACGGGGTGGCTTGGTGATAAAAGAATTAATTTCCATCCTTGGGGTTCAAGGATCAAATCTCACAAATGACATGAGTTGTGGTCAATGATGGTAAGTTGATTGAATGTTCCCTACCCACATACCCTACTAAATAAACTAGGCGGCCTACCTAATAACCTAAACTAGGCTTTTAGCATAGCCTAAGTACTAACATGTGTCAACAACTTATAAGTTGAATTAATGAAATCATCAATAATATTATATCTATATATAATAAGATTTTTATTTTTAATATTTATATAAATAATGTGACTACATTACTTAGTTGTAAAAGCAATTACAAAATGAGAATGTCATGTAAGCTAGTTTGGATGGATGAAATGTTCATGTAAGTGACATATTTATAGAACTATCATTACAACTTGGTGCCATGTATTGGTTTTTTATGACTAAAATTCTATGCAACTTGTTTAAGGTGATTAAGCAAATTGTAATCACATGTGGCATTTATGATTTAAAAATAGTTGAAAAAACTAATTATTAATATGCAAATTCCTTGTACTAATAAGTTGATTTTAATTTTTGGATCAATATCAATATCAAATTTCAAAAAAATTAAAATAACATATTATCAATTTCATTGTCAAAGTATTACCCTTAATTATTAGTTTATTGAATTTTTAAAAATAATCTTGTGTTATGTTTAAAGGTCAATCCTCAAATGCCCACCTTGAAAACCACTTGTTATATTGTTGAAACAAAGTAGGTTTTAAGGTTCAATATTTTTTGTGCCCTTTTTTTCAAGAATAAGATTAACAACACAACAACTTAGTTAACCACTATGGTTAAAAACCTAGAATTCAAAAGAAAATTATATTTGACCACCCACCATCCATTTGTCATAGCTAGTGGTCCGTTTTAACCAAATGTTGATCTCCCTTTGTCTCGGGGGAGTTGGGGGGCACACCTTAATGTGTTCAAACATTTAATCATGCCTTCTTCCAATTCCCATATTTGGTTGAATCTTTCCCTCCTTCTCAATGTGGCAACACTAATTATGATCCAAAAATTAATAGCATTCATCAAATTCCAATATTTGACATAAATTATTAAATATTGAAAGTTCAATAATAAAGCTATTTGTAAAATTTCCCATACATGGGTTGGAATTGTTCATTAAAGGCCCAAAATAAGTTGAATTGGTTAGGTGAGTATTAAAATGTTTAATTAATTTGCATTGGGTGTTGGAGTCTAGATCAAACTATTTTTTGCACCTACACAAGTGCTAAAAGGAGTTTAGACTTCAATGTGATTGCCAATGCAAATTTTGAAATAAGCAACCAAAGAATGTCAAGTTGAGTTTTGTTGTTTGTTCAATTTGTTTTGAACTTTATGAATAACAATAAAGAGAGGATGACAAAACGGAAAGAATACCAAAAACAAAAAGGGTTGGATTGGATATGACTTTTAAGGATAATTTTAATGCATAAAGGTTTTGTTAATTCTTTGGATTCTTTACTCAAATTTTTAAAAATTAATAACTACTATGTCAATTATTAATAACTTTATTCATAATTTATGTGTTTCTTTAATACCCTACATGTGGTTAGATTTCACAAGTGAAAAATTGAATTATTTATAGGTCAAGGATGCTTTTGGCAATTTAACCGACATTTTGCTAAGTTTCAACACATGCAAGGGATAATTATAAAAGAAAACTTCTTTTGTGTGATGACCATGACATGTGAAAGGATGATGTTGAAGACCACAATCTACAAGAGCTTTTGCAAGAGATTGCATGATTAATGGTGAAGTGTGTTGTGGCTTGAAGCTTTGTGTTCCTTCAAGATTCTAGTTTTTGAAAATTCATACTATGTTTTCTTTTTCTGAAATATTTTTTGTATAAAAATTTCTGAAAGTTCATGTGATTACAAATTTGGTGTGTTCCAACTTCAAGACATATGAATACAATAATTATTGCGTTTTAACATTTGCCAACAAATTTTCACATTTTCACATTTGCCAACACATTTTAAAATTTTCAACAAATTAGTTGTCTTGAAATTTCTTGCACTTTCCACATTTCACCCTTAAATTTTTTGAAAAAAATCAACATCTCCATCTTTGATTAATTTACATTGAATCTGACCAGCACAGGGTAGGGTAAGTGGCCAACACTGGTCCCTACCCCATGCCATCCATCTGCATGATGCCATGGTTGGTGCTGGTTTAACTCCATGAGAAGCAGCTAATCAGCTCCTTGTGATTAAAGCCAAAAGAGAAGGGGGTTGCTTTGCCAAATCCTTGGGTTTCATTCAAGTGGTGCTTATAAACTTGAGCCCAACTGACAAGCACTAGGATTTTCACAACCTTGTTGTATCTAAAAAGACAAAGTAGGATCATGAACTATTGTTGGGTGCTTGGAACTAAGCACATAAACAACTCATAATGTTGTGGGTAGTTGGGTGTATGAAAGAACAAAGAACATAGGATGACTCATCATGTTGTGGTTGTTGGGTGTATGATAGGTCAAGAAATTAGAGAGGATTGAACATATACTTAGAGCATCTTCAGCGGTGCTCAGTATGTGACCTTGGGAAAATATTTTTCACATCCAGGTATAGTTATGTATGCTTTTGCAATCCCACCCATAAAACTGAAACTGGCTCAGCAAATAGGTGGGAGGACCACTAATAGCAAACCACCTGGACGAATCATTATGATGGGCCAATCAGAAACACTGAGCAGGAGTTAGTTCACATTTATTACACTCTTTTATGCAGGTGCACAGCGCTGCTGCGAATTTCACCGGCCACGGCAACGTGCCCAATTATGTCGAGCCAGAACTATTTTCCTGAGCCAAACCTGCGTATGTTGGATTTTTTTCATCCAACTTTTACTGTGCAGGATCACAAACCAAGCACCAGTGGAGATGCTCTTAGCCATAACAAGTGGTATTAACAATAATTAGCACCACCCCCTAAACCCTAAACCTTAAAGATATATACTTCATCCAGATCAGTCTTTTTTTGCTGGTGAAATTTTGTCAAAAAGTAAAATGAGAAATTAAAAGTTTGAAAATGAAGTGACTTTGTAAGGTTTTCAATTTCCGAAAGCGAGAAAAACAAGGCATCACAAACACGTTGGGCCTCCCAATAGATAAAGATGTTGTACATCTACCTACGGTGTTCAGAGTGCCAACACCAAAACAATCCATTCCAATCTAAAAAGTCTAAACACTTTCACCAAAAAAAACCAGTTCAACTAATGTGAAACTGGTTTTAATAAGGTAAAACTTCCAAAAGTTGGATCGAATGTGATAGCCCTTCAGGGCCCAACAAATAGTAGAAATTGCCAGATTTTTATATTTGATTTTCAGTGTGTAACCATAAATATAAAAGATTGATTAAAGATTTTTATTTCATATCTGGTTTATAGTCAGATTTGGCTAAATCTTCCTAAGTATAATTGCCATTTTCATTTTACCTCATTTGCAATGTGTTCTTCTCACATTCCCAATTTGTTGCCCGTGTTCTTGCTATGTTCCCCAACACGTTCCCAATAGCAGCTCTTTTTTTATCCCATATGCTTTGGCAAATGTTGTCCTTTCACCTATATAGATGGGCCATGGGGAGAGCCGGGGCCGTGGGTACACCACCCTTCTACTTTGTGGACTTTGCATATGCATCATCTTGCTGACAATAAAGTTTTTTGTTTCATATCACTCCGACTTTAGAGTGAAATGGTAATCTCCATTTCAGGATTGTCCGGACTTTTGAGTTTTAAAAAGGTTTTTTTCCTTCATGGGCCAATTCGATCAATTTATTATACAATAAAATTGTACGTTGAGCCCCCCCCCCTCACCTCCCCCAACTAATTAATATGAATCACTCTTTGTCACCAAAATTCTGCACCTACCATTAACCCAGGCCAAAAATGATGACCAACGTTTTTGGAAATAGAAATTTCATGCACCCAATGAGAGGGCTCAACATGTGGCTCATGATGGGCCCAGTTTTTTCCTTTTGGGGTGGGGTGGGGTGGGGTGGGGTGGGTGGAGTTGTTTTTTGTTTTTTGCCTTGTTCCCAATGTGTTCTCATCATGTTCTCACAAGTTCTCAAGTTGTTCTCCAAGACGTTCACAATTGCACCTCAATTTTATCCCATATGGTTTGCCCAAAGTTCAACTCTCATGTATATAAACTGAAAAGGTAGGCTAAGGGGGAGCACATTTGTATCTATTTTGCAACTGGGGTCCAAAGTGGTGCTTCTATTGAGAAGTGCACAATCCTCCCAAAAAATTGGCTATGGACCAATCGATGTTGGTTCCCTCACCCAAAAAAAAAAAATTTAAAGAAAAGGTGTGAGTGACCCATGAACTAATTAATTTGAATCATACTATACTACCATTTAATCAATACTAATATCTTTGCTGGTGGAGAATGGACAACATGTTCTTAATACTGACTACAAAGTATCAAGCTCTGGTGCATGCAATGGTGATATAGTACACATAAAATATCAAGCATACCCATAGTCACATTTTGAAGCATGCTGCTTTTCTTCATTAAAAATACACTTGTCTCAATAGTTCGTACAACTTCTAATTCGCACAAGGATGTCTTGGCGGTCGGTGGTTGGCCTTTTTTGAGACTTCCATTGAACACACACAACCAACCACAGCTTTTCTCCTCATGGAACATACCTACTTATTTGCTCATTGGTACATCTTATAATCCCCAGGGGAGATCTTTGCATTCTCTGGTTTGATTGCACATGCACCAAATCCCAAAGGCTAGCTAGGTTTGGAGAATTTTACATTTCACAACTTTTGACAACCCATCTGCACCACAAAGCTCACTAAGTTCTTTGCAGTGAACAAACTCATTGCCAAACCCAAAAGAAAGAAACTGGGCCCCTTCTGAGTGCATGTTGTGCCTTCTCAATGGTCACATGAAAATTATGATCCTTAAACTGTTTGTCACCGTTTTCGGCCTGGGCTAATACGTCTACTTTGACTGCATGGTTACCTACCATTGTGCTTATTCACTATTCTGGCAGGTGTCACCTTTGAGCATCTCCAGCTGTGTGCTCAGTATGGGACGCTGCAAAAATATTTTTCACATCCAAATTTAGTTATTTACTTTTTTGCAACCCCACCCATCAAACTGAAACTGGGACAGCAAATAGGTGGGGGACTACTAGTAGCAAACCACCTGGACCAATCATTATGATGGGCGAATCAGAAACAGTGACCAGAAGTCAGATCATATATATTACATTATTTTCTGTAGTTTGCTGTGCCTTTTACACGCCGCCACACACTGTGCAACTATGCTGAGCCAAAACCGTTTTCTTGAGCCAAACCAGCACATTTTGAGTTTTCTTCATCGAATTTTACTGTGTAGGATGACACATTGAGCACTTCTGGATAGGCTCATACCCTCCAAAATAGTGAGCAACCCACACAAAGTCACAAGGCTGAGTCATGTAAGAAAAAAATCCTTGTTGTTTATTAAAGTTATCTACAAAAGAAAGAGGACTCTGCACTAAAAGTTGCAGTTTCCCATAAAGGCCATAAGATCATGAAGAGATCAAAACTTGATACAAAGAAAGTACACTCGCATTAATTAGAGTTTGAATCTCTTTGTTCTCCAATGTTATGATGAAATTGAGTTTCTACCTCAGTTTTAAATTTGTTGTCACCACTCTTGTGATTGTTGGTATAACTATTTGGCAAATATTTCAAATAATGTGCAATAAAATGCTCAAATTCGACATTTCAAACTTATTTGAAACCCAATTCCAATGAAATTTGCTCTCTCCTTGAGAAGAACTAGTATGTAGGGATGAAAAAAAAAAAATCAAGATGAAAAAAGGCCTCAAAGACAAGGTTATTTTAAAAGATAATTTTATTTTAAAGGAAAATTGGATCCTTTTCACCCATATTCTTGCATGCATCTTGAACTAATGCACAGTGTTTTTCAAAGGACAGAGTGACAGCTTTGAGTGCTCTTACTTGTTCTTCCTTGGGCTATGGGAGGAGCTGAACAACAGAAATGCCTGCAGATTTTGTTGAGCTTTCGAAAAATTGTTGCACAAAAACACACTCAACTTCCTTGTCAAACAATCCCTTTATTGAAATTGTGTTGGGCTAGGCTAGTAGAGAAACACAAAAGGATCAGTTTCAGTTGTTGCAATATCTGACCCGATTGAAATGACACAATTTTTTGTACTTATTGCTCCATTCTGAGGAGCATGTGGCTGCACATGAATTATGAATCCAGATGCATTCCAGAGTGCAACCAACCCCAAGAACTTAGCTATAAGAGGCTAGGCTGTAGAGAGAACCACAATTCACAACCAAAGCTAGGATTAGTTTAGATTTCAGAAATCATCCTTTTGGATGACAATTTCAAATTAAAATTTGTTTAGTTGATTCCTAAGTAAATAAAAAATGAAAACGTATCACTTTTTTATCTGCATATTTTCCCAAAAAGAAATTTAATGCCATATTCATGAGCGTATTTTCAATACCTTCTACACCCATTTTGTGTGCATCCCATTTCTTTTCAATCGAATTTGAATCTAATTGAATGTGAATTCAATTCAATGAAATTCAAATTGAGTTTATTTAAGTTGCATGCAATGTGATTCAATATTTTCATACAAATGAAACTAATTTTCATAAATCAAATTATTTTTTCCATTGGATAATTATCATTAGTAACATGCAACAACATGAAACCCAAGTTGGGTTGATGTGCAATAGCAAACAAATTCTAATGACAAATCCTCAAAAATGATTTAGGTGAAGCAACTTTCGGTTCCATGAGTCATTGTTCTAGATGACTTTTCCAAATTAGAATGTATTTACTCCCAACTAAAAGAGAATTTAAATGTCTTTTCGGATTTGTGTGCTTTCAAAGTTTTTTATTCAACACCATTAAAGCATCTTCTAGCCAGCCCACCACCATTGCCCTTCTTTTGCTTGAATTTCCCTCACATCCATCAATCGCCCTCTCTCCTTGAAATAGGTTTCGAAAATCTTCGCTTTCCCTTGAAGAGATATCAGCAGTTAGTTTTCTTCAAAAGTAGGAATACTTTGTAAAAACCAATGGAAGTAGTGTAGGGTTCCTTCTAATGCAAATTATAATTCTTTGCTTTTACTCATAGCTGACATGACTAAGAGAGCCTTTTCCATGTCTCCTTGTACCCATTGCTACAGCCCTCTTGGGCCTTGTTCTTTGTAACCCATTAGTATTGCCTCTTTGAGGCTGGTTCCTTCTATCGATTGGTAGAGCTTCCTTGAGGCCACTTCCTTGTGTCTGCTAGTAGGGCCTCCTTGAGGCTACTTCCTTTTGCCTGTTAGTGGTACCTCATTCTCGCTGGTTCCTTCTATCAATTGGTAGAGCTTCCTCGAGGCTGCTTCCCTGTGTCTGCTAGTAGAGCCTCCTTGAGGCTACTTCCTTTTGCCTGTTAGTGGCACCTCATTCTCGCTGGCTCCTTCTATCAATTGGTAGAGCTTCCTCGAGGCTGCTTCCTTGTGTCTCCTAGTAGGGCCTCCTTGAGGCCTGTTCCTTATGTCTGTTAGTGGTACCTCATTCTCGCTGGTTCCTTGTATCCGATGGTAGGGCATCCTCAGAGCTACTTCAGCTGTAATGCATGGGCTGTACCATCATCCCCTTACACTTTTGGGACTTCTTCAGGGATACAGTGTATCCATTTCAGAGGATTCACATCCAATTTTGAGAGAGGTGGGATTTGGTGTACTCCATTTTGGAGGACTTGTCTCAGTAGTAGCCTGTAGGATACCTAAGGAGCCTGGCATTGCACACCTCAAGGCAGAGTTGATGGGGGCACTTATCTCAGGAATGCCCTGTTCCAAGGGCATTGCCCGGCATAAAGACATATGACACATAAAATTGCACTTCAGAACTTGCTGCCAGTATGCCCACCTACTGGCTTGCCTTTGATCATTATGCCAGGTAATGCCCTGGTAGCACAGAATTACATCCTGGATCTCAGGCTCCACCCTTGCTTCACAGGGTGTAGTGCTGTAATACCCTGCTACTAGGGCATTACCCTACACAAAATTTATGGATCTAAGCCGTGCCCAACTCTGGAATAGATTTCATCCTTGCAAAAATCCCCAAAGAAATCCATGATCTAAGCCACAACCCCAATTCCAGTACAGTTTTCCTTGCAAGAACCAACTCCATGGAGAAGAAAAATCAAAGACTCAACAAAATGTTGTATTTGCTGCGAGAAGTTCTCCTTTGGAAGTATAGAACAATCAAAAATCAAAATCATGAGAAGGTTTTCTGGTCTCTATGGAATCTCTGATTGTTCAAAGCATGCACACCAGAGTTCCATCTCTGCAATTTCATGAAACAGAGTTGTCAAATCCACAGAGCAATCCAAAGCCCAGATTGCAAGTTATTGAAACCTTGCTAAAGGTGCACACAAAGAATATGCAACTAGCACAAATTGCAAGTTGTAGCAAGCTTGCTAAAGATGCACACAAGAATATGCAACTTGCACAGATTGCACGTTGTAGCAAGCTTGCTAAAGATGCACACAAGAATATGCAACTAGCACAGATTGCAAGTCATAGCGAGCTTGCTAAAGGTGCACACAAAGAATATGCAACTAGCATGGATTGCAAGTAATAGCAAGTTTGACAAGAATATGTGACAGGATATATGAAAAAACAACCCATGACTACTGAGAAGACAAACTGCTGCATGGCTAAGAATCCCTTTGAGGTCAAGGACCAAATCCTCAAGAGATGGAAGCAATAGGCATCCCCTTACTATGATTGCACTCCCAACTATCTTTGTAATGGACTTGTTGACAGCAATGAGCATTGCTCTTGTGACACACTTGATCACTTTTTTCTTCTTCCTCTACATTATACAGCACACGTTCATCATACCTGGCATCTACGCAATTGTGTTTTCCATCAGCCTGGACACTCTGTTATGTTCCCACTCAGGTTTCAATCAGTTGAGGATATAGTCTTCATCATGTACCACAAATATTTGGACCTCATTATTCACTTCAAGACAGATGTGACCTGGCTGATGTTCCCTCCAACCCCTTCAACTGTAGTTGAACACTTGTAGTGAGATCCCACTTGCCAGCAGCATCATCATCATCATAAAAGTTTGAAGTAGCACATAGCCTGCAGCATTTCCAGGATCCAATTCAATAACAACTTTGACAATACATTCTCCCATCACCACATTACACAAGAAGGACTGCAACAACCAAGTAACTCCATCCACACAGCATCATCCAGTAGGTCACAGAACATTGGGTTGATCAGATCCTCTACCTCCTGCCAATGACCAGAACAGCAAAGAAGATCAACCATCATTGATGTGGAGCAGTCTACTGTTGCACAATACTGTAAGCTGAGCTCAAAGGAATCAAATACTCCAAGCTCTTTATCAAAAAGCCTGCAAAGCTGACACAGAAGAAAAACAAATGTGAAGTTAGCTCTGTCTACACCTTTAGGAGACATCTGTTAGGAAACTTGCAAGACCCTTTTCACCCAGAGTCTCTTGCCATTGCCATTGCAAGAGACTATGTCCACACATGAGCTTCCCATTGACACTGTCTATGCGATCCTGAAGACTTCCACACTCAGCATATACTGTGACAAACAATGATATTGATCATAAATTCCTTGGACAACAAAACCCTAAACCCTAAACTTCTTCCTTGGATGGTGTATGCAAAAAAATGCCACTGTTCCTCTCCAAAGGCAGCAGCAGCAGCAGCTACAACTCACTCATGTATTCATGATCAGAAGTGGTGCAAGGTCTCTGTAAGGCTTGCAAACACTCAGAAAACTCTCAAAGAGATCACAAAACTCTCAGGACAAGAAGGATTGTTCTACCTTCACCTTCATGATGATTAGTCTCCTTCATGATCAGTGATTGATCTTGAAGCAAGTGCTGCTACAATGTCATATGCACAATTCAGGTCACGAAGAAAGTGACCAGAGTCTTCTGCCTGCGTTTACAACCTTTTTGTTGGAACTTGGATTTCCATTTTGTGCAATTGATCAGCCATGCAATTCTGGCACAGTTTTGGGTTGCAGACAACCAAGGGTATCCAAAGGACACAACAACAAAAGGACATCCCCAAGAGAATCAAGCAACCAAGAGAAAAAAATTTCAACAGCAGCAGCAGCAACATTATGTACCTTCTCCAATTCTGTCTCCAACCTGTTGATGATGATGATGATGATCTTCTCCACCAGTGTTGTGCAGAATCTGGCTGGAAACAATAGGTACTCCTGTCAACCTTTCTCTAGTAGCGTTTGCAGTAGCGATGCTGATCCTCAAGAAGCCTTTCCAATAGAGAAAAAAAAGAGAAGATCAGATGAAGAGAAAGTGGAGAGGTTTTCGAACAATAGCAGATTGCAGATCGAATGCCGAAGACGTTGAGGCTCTCTTCTTCTTCTTCTTCTTCGGCTTTCCTATTGGTCTTCTTCTTCGTCGGCTTTCTTCGTCTTCTTCTTCCTCTTCTTTGGGATTCTAGAAAGACAGAAACATCTAGAACCCTAAAAGATTTCGCAAGCAACATCGATTGTGGAGAGAAACATATCTCGGAATGCCTTTTCTCGTCATTCTGTTTTCCATTTCTCGAGCTCCGTTTTCCCCTTCGATTTTTTTTGGCAATTGCTTGCTCTCTCCTCTCTATCTGTCCAGAAACAGGTTTCGCGAACTACGAGCTACAGAAGCGAGTAGACACATCCAGTAGCTTCGGGAAGTTCCTTCAGCGGTGGTGACAACGGCCGTGTAAACTCTCTCACGCTCTCTCTCTCTTTCTGTGTTCCCTTCATCAACCTAGAAGGTAGAGAAGAGAAGGCTCTCTTGAAAACGTTCAACGCAAGAAGAAGAAGAAGAAGCTACTGTTGTTGTTTCTGGTGTTGATGTTGTGTTGCTAGTGTTTTTGTCTGTGATAATAATGGCGGCCTCAACACTATTTTGGACACCAGTAACTCCCTGTGGATGGCAACAATCTGCCACAAGAGCTAGTCATGGAAACTCCAGGAGCACATCGCAATCGCAACAATGCTCAATTGTTGTTGTAAGGAGGAGGACGACATCATCGGAACAACAACAACGGTTGCGGTATTATGATGCCGGTTCAGGTTTGCGATTGTTGGGGCGGAATTGTGGAATTCTTGTCGAGAAGCAAGAGGATTTGATGCGGTTGCAGCAGCAGACGAGGAAGAAGAAGAATAGGTCCATGATGATGCCGATGATGCCACGGAAGTCTCACTTCCGCTCTACTGGTAAGTCTCGTTATCATGATAGTCAGTCATGGCAAAGAAAACCCCATCCTCTTGTGCTGCAGATTGTGAAGCTTTTCTTGTAGGAATTCTTCTTGGAGGTTTGTTTGTCCGTGTGCTGAGCTTTCTGCAAGAATCTCTTTTGTTTGGTGTACCAAACGCAAGGAGGCACAAGTGCTGTTGTCTCTGTGGAAATGTCAGTGCAACCTCTCAATATTGCTCTTTCAGAAGTTTGCAAACTTCCTGCAAATGATTTTTGTATCCAGTTGGTTGCACAGAATTTTGCAATTGTGTACATCATCTATTGCAAGTCCATCTTTGCACCGGCATTCTATGAGTTTTGATGAGCTGCTGCTTGCAGCACTTGATCCAGAGCAGAGAGACTTTGCAGCAAATTGGCGGATTTTAGTAGTCAGGCTAAATGTTCTGTCTGTCTGTCTGTCTGTCTGCCTGGGATTGGATTGTCGGGCTTTGCTGTTGTTGCAGCAGTGGCAGCAGTGGCAAATCCAGTGGAGACAGACACGACAAGCTTTGAGGAAATGATCAAAGGAACTGCCCGCAAGTATTACATGCTTGGGGGCAAGGGTGGTGTTGGCAAAACCAGCCTTGCTGCAAGCTTGGCTGTGAAGTTTGCTAATAGTGGTCATCCCACACTTGTTGTGTCCACAGACCCTGCACACTCTCTGAGTGACTCTTTTGCACAGGTACAAACAAGCATGAAGCTGATGACAGATGCCATGACTCACAGAAATTGTTGCAACCTAGAAACTATGTTTGGCTGCAGTTTTCAAGGAAGCAACACTGAGCATTGTAATTGATGATGATGCAAGCCTGTCTCTCTCTCTCTGTGAGTGTTTGCTGCAGGATTTAGCAGGTGGGACCCTAATGCCAGTGGAGGGCGTGGATCTGCCACTTTATGCAATGGAGGTTTGTTTGCATACATTGAGAGCTTGATAGCAGTTTTGAGCTAGTCCTTGGATTCTGCAGCAGCTCTAATGGTGGCCAGTATAAGAAGTAGAAGAGGTGCATATCAAAGGCAGTTAGTTAGTGTCTCCTTTTCTGGTGAAATGGATTGCTTAAGAATTTGTCTACCAAGTTCAGTTTTTTTTCTGATTTTTGAGGAGCTATTTCCTTCTCTGAGCTGCTGCTGTGAGGTTGCTAAATTCTTCTGCTCAACAAATGTTGGTTGCAGATAAATCCAGAGCAAGCAAGGGAGGAGTTCCGAGCAACTACTCAGAAGGAGGGGGGCAGTGGAGTGAAAGACTTTATGGACAGTGTGGGCTTAGGTGGTTGGGTAGAACAGGTGTTGCCTCTCATTGTGTTTGTGGGCTGAGCTCTTAGATTCTTACAGAGGGAGGGTTCCTGCTGCTGAAGACAAGGATGTATATGCATAATTGATGGTCAATTGTGGGTGTTGGGTTGTGCTTTGTTCAAGCTGAGTGAGCTGAAGTTGGGAGAGCTACTGGACACTCCACCACCAGGTCTGGATGAAGCCATGGCCATATCCAAGGTCTACAGTTTTTCTCCTTTTCCATTCTCTGTTACAAAAGGATCTAGTCCTGGTGAAGGTGTTGAATTGTGTCTTGTCAGTGCAGGATAGTTGGAGGATAAACTCTCTTTTTCATATTGCTACTTAGTGCCAGTTCAAAGATGTTTTGGATTGTTTTGAAGGATACAAATAGACCATTTGGCACTTGCTCAGTTACATGTATGAGTGCAGGTTTATACTGATAGCCAGGAGTGCTTTCTAATTTGGTACTAGTGGACAATCCTGGCTGACAGGTGGTTCAATTCATGCAAGCTCCAGAATATGACAAGTTTTCACGCATTGTCTTTGACACTGCACCCACTGTAAGCTCCAATGTTTTTGCCATGGCTTGTATGGTAGATAAATCCTTGAAGTATGGATCTAAATTACCACAAGTTGCAATTGGTCTGGTTCTGTACACCTGGGCCACTTTGCCTGTGCTAACACTCTCATTGAAAATCTGTCAGGGACATACATTACGTCTCTTGTCATTGCCCGATTTCCTAGATGCATCCATTGGGAAAATTCTAAAGGTACAATCAAGTGTCAATCTTTCTTTCAGATGTGGCAACCAGGGTGGTGTTACTTGAACTACACTTGCCACTCAACTGTGCCAGTTGTATTTTCTGCTTACATCAGTGAAATATTAGTGCCATAGGATCTCTAATTGCTTGAAGCAAATTGTTTCTCATTATTCGGCTGTGCAGTTGAAGCAAAAGATTTCACAAGCCACATCAGCCATCAAGTCTGCATTTGGGCAAGGCGATGGACCGGACAAAGCTGTATGTTCAGTTTGCTCTCTCAAGCATTTTAAGTTTCTCCGGTGCTACTAGCCTAGTTGACCTTAGCAAGTGAGCAGTTTCAGTCGTTCTAGCTGATGCACACAAAGGGCTGTGTGGAAGATTATTGCATAGTATGTGTGCTTTGTTTGAATAACTTTACAGTAAGTGTGTTTTGTAACAGTAGAAATCTTGCAGCATTGACTTCTAACATGCTGTTCCTTCTCTGGCTGGCAGACAGACAAACTGGAGGCACTGAAGGAGAAAATGATTATGGTCCGGCAAATTTTTCGGGATAAGGAAGCAACAGAATTCATCATTGTGACAATACCCACGGTATGACAGCACCACCAACTTGAGTCTGCAATGAAAGGTTTGACATGTTGGAATTAGCTTCAATTCCCAGATATGTCAATTACCTCCTAAAGCAACAGCAGGGCTTTAAAGTAGGCTGGATTGGGCAGGTTATGGCTGTTAGTGAGAGCTCAAGGTTACAGCAGTCACTGCAAAAAGAAGGTGTGCCAGTGAAGCGGCTTATTATCAATCAGATACTTCCTCCTTCATCCTCCGACTGCAAATTTTGTGCCATCAAACGGAAGGTATGCACAGCAGATGGGTAGAGGATATGCATGGCTGACAACAACTGTACTTTGGCTGGTAGTAGACTAGGGAAGTCACAGGGCTCTAATTTGCTTGTACTTGCAATCCATCTTTGCTGGTTCAGCATTACCATATTTTGCCCTCCATTGTGTCTTGTTCTTGAGGATGTGACTAGTTTGTGACAACAGTTTGTTGGTTTGTGCATTCTGATATCGTTGTTTTATGTGAGTAACTGTGCTGCTACAATGACACTGTGGTGTTGAAGCCATAAAAATTTTGATTGAAAATATGGATGCGCTGTAATGGGAGGGTACAGGATCAAAAAAGAGCAATGGACATGGTGGCTCAGGATCCAAATCTGAGAGCTCTACAAGTGATTGAATCTCCGTTGTTTGACCTTGAGATCAGGGGTGTTCCTGCACTCAAGTTTATGGGTGACATTGTGTGGCACTAATTGTTGCATCTGTGAGTGGTACATTACTCCATGCCACAACACACATGTACCGTAGTTACAGAGTTCAAATGGCTATATGTTTATTTAACTGTAAAGGAGGGAACAAATCTTCCCTACTTGTTCACCATAAGCAAGTCATAGATAAGAGGATCATGTCAATTTGCATCACACTGTCACATACCATGTTTTGCATCTTTGTTATGCACGAATTTTACATGGGTCCTTCTGATGCTCTCTGGCAAACAGGATTATGTGCCAGAATTGCAGTCTAGCACTAAACTCATTCTTATCACAACTGTTTGGTCTTTGCTAGAAATGAACTCACATGACAGTTACATTCAAGTTTTATTGTGGAGATTTCTCATAGATGTAAAAGGTAACAGCCCAGGGTATTTATGAAGTAATGGGCCTAAGTGAGGTGTAACCAAGTCATGAACCCAGTGTCAAGCACCAGGTGAATGATGAATGAAACAGGGTTTAGGTTGCAGAGAACCGAGGGTTTAGGTCACTCACCTTAATTTATTTCAGAGGAAGGAGGGTTTTGGTCACTTCGCTCGCCCTGTATCTATTCAGAGGAAGGAGGGTTAGGGTCTATTCAGGATGAGTAAGGAAGGAGGGTTCAGGTCTATTCAGGATAAGCAAGTGAGACTTAATAGACACAGAAATGTGCATCACCATTTTTGGGTAACCAATTCGACTCCCACACATGGTTTTCAATCCCCCATCAAAAGAATTAGGGTAGTTTGCAGAGTGCCTCATAGAGCCAATCTGGAGTTCAATCACATTATACAGGGTTTTTGTTTTTTCAGTTGTGTGATGTACCTGAAGTGGCAATCATCCACATGATGATTTAGCAAGGATTGGCTACATGGTAGACACGAAAATAGAATAAAAAAATAGAATCATTCTATATATTTGTGGCTATCTTCTAGAACTTTCCCATAAGGATTTAGCGATTTGATTTTAAATCTGAGGCCATTTTTTTCATGGAAATTGTTTGTATAGGTCGAAATCATATATATTTAAGTCGAAATTTAGCCCAAGTAAAAAAAAATAAAATTTAAACAATGGTCAGATAGGTCTCATGGATTACATCTGAGAACCTGAAAAAGAACTATTGACAATCATACACCAGCTTATTTTACAATGTCCTTGGTACACAAGATCAGGTTTAAGAAATTACTACGGCAAATTAGTTACAATAATTTGCATAAATTTAAGTGGGGTGCTTAAAATTTCTTATAGGAATCTACCTAAATTCTCTTCAGTCTTGATGAAAAACTATTAAATATCATATTACTTCATCACATACTGAAAAAAATCCATTCTATTTGGAAGACAATTACAAGCTGCCAGAAAATGTTACACTACAAAGCAATCACTTATTCATGATCAAGAACTTCATCCAAGCTTCCCACCTGTCTGTCACACACATTAATCACCCTGAGTGTGTGTACCCAAATGCTTCATTTTTCTAGTTCAAGAACATAACAAGAATTATATCAGCATCTCACAGCAAATCACCTCAGAGACCATTGCATCAGATCAGGGTCAGTGAAAAAAAAATCTCATTTTCAAGAGCAGTGTTCACAACCAACAATAGATGCGCCCCATAAGGCAAATCCAGAATGGGAATACATCCCAATAACATCAATGTCATTCCTCATTGCAGGGAAAGAGCAACTACTTCACTGCTCAATTACATCTCAGGGTCCCTTCCCTGTAAACAGCCATCACTGGCATCTTAAACTACTGTCTCCTGGATTGGGTACTCAAACACGACCTCCTTCCCAGTAAGCTTCTTGTACACTCCTGAGAAAGTCTCCAGTTTGAACTCAGTGGTGTTGCGCTCCTTTGGGTCAAGGTAAACCTGCATCATACTCAAGAAGATAAATAAATCCCTAGACTTTCCTCCACACAAATGAGATACAGATGAGATCCTCCAGATCATAAGATTCTGAAGGACAAAGAGGTTTATCAAATTACAGCATGTGGGTTATGAGTAAATTTTAGTAAACTTCAGTGTCTACCAAAGAGGAACCATTTCACTCCAACATATCAGCAGTAACATCCACAAGCTATGGATCATAATTAATACACCATACAAATTCCACACTAAATGATGACAGTCCCTAAAAGGGGTACATCCCCCTAAATGGAGATGCCAGGAAAATCATTCCAGCAAAGACATTACTGTCAATGCCTCATCAGAACTTTGCAACTGCTGCTTTCAGAGCTATGAAACATTGATGGCACTGACCCGCATGATTCGAGAACCATCAAGACGAAACCGGATTCGCTTTCCCACAATTTCAGAAGGGTACACTAAATCCTCCAAAATCGCCTCATGAACAGCGGTCAATGTGCGACTCCGTGGACGATTAGCTGCTGTTCCTTTCTTTGGAACCCTCAAAATACGCCTTGTTGCAATCAGCACTACATCCTGCAAACCAAATGATATCTTTCACAATTGAGAAAACAAAAAGGTCTCAATTTCTCAATGATAAACACATCAACAAGCTAGGGCATTCCAAAACTACAATAATGCACAGGATGCTTCAAATATAGTCTGAAGCAGCTTATGAACTTTGAAAACCTGGACCACAGAACAATCATACAGACAATACCTGAAATTCATTTCAATTCTACACAAAATTCATCTTTTACATGCCCAGCTTACAAAGGCAGCTGACTTGTCTGAACTCACCTTGCCACTGAATTTCTTCTCCAGCTCTCTCACAAGCCTGGCATGGATCTTTTGAAAAGCCTTCCTCAAACGATAAGGAACATGGACAATAACAGCTTTCCGGTTGCTAGAAACATCCACCTCTCTGCATATGAGGTACACAGTATTGAACATCCAGACTCCTGGTAAAATTCAAAGCTCACAATCTGCCAGTAACTAAAAACTCAAACAACTTTCCCATGGAAGAAAAGGCATCATCATACTTGGCAGAGTTGATGAACAGATCCCGCAAGTCACTCTTAAGTTCTTGATTCGTCGTTTCCAGGTCGAACAGAGCCTGCATCAGAAGGATGGTCAAGTGATTTGCAGATCGGCAGAACCCCAGTCTGAAGAGAAAACATTTACATGACATTGTTACACAGAAATGCTTGAATGACCTGCAAAAGGAGCAGCAATTGGCGAGACTATAGTTTCTCCATCCACAGACCGCCAATCCCCAACAGATGCAAAATTTCTTGGTCGGCGTATTAAACACACCTGAGCTACAGACTCCTCAAACTCGTCCGGCTCTTGGCCCTTCTCCTTCTGGATTTTCCTCCGAGCTGTAAACATGGCTGCTGACCTTGCGACCTACACCAAAACATCCACGAGAGCAACCTCCTCAACATTTGAACATCATCCTCATGACCTAAAACATACATTCTCCGCACAATGTGTCCTAGACCAAATCTTAGACAGTGTAAGCACCGAAGTCAGCATACAGGAAGCACGCCGTCCTGCCGTAATAAACAATTTCCATCTGTTTCTCTTCTCCTCTTGCACGACTTTAGAACCTACAAGTTCCATCCTCAATAAAACACAGAGAAGAAGTACGCTAATCTCCCAACTACACGAACCGTGCCCCTTTCTTAGATCCCTTCTCTAACAGCGACATAGAAATGCAAGAAAAACTGAGCGGCACTGCACACAGAACAGACGCCGCATTTCCCCAAAACCCTAAAAAAGGATGACAAAACGGAACAAAAGAGGCCGCGTGCACGCAGAGACGGCTCACAAAGCACACACACAAACAGGCATTCAGTTCGCAGCATCAATGGCAATCGAATAAGAGCAGCAAAGAGAAATCCATACCTTGACAAACGAGGTCGAATGTCGAATCCACGAGAGCTGGATCCCGCAAGTGCTGGATCGCAAAAGAGCTCACCACCTTTGGGGCGACTTGAACATATAGAGCCGCAAAGCGCAAGGACCTCGAGAAACCCATGCCGTCCGATCACTCCAATCTACGGCTTAGGAGCCAGACCAAACATGGACGAAACCCTAACCATAGTTCTACATCCAGGAAGAACACACGGTAACTATCTCGATACATCATCAATAAGCCTCTGTGAACGAAACCCTAAAACATGGATGAAACCCTAACCATGTTTCCAAATCCTGGAAGAAAACACACTGTAACTTCGTGTGATTACAAAACATGTCTCTATGAACAAAACCCTAAACATGGACGAAAACTTAACCATGGTTCAAAATCTTGGAAGAAAGCATTGTAACTTTGTTTGATATGTCACATGTGTTTGTGAACAAAACCCTAACCAAGATTTTCATTTGACAAAGCTTTGTCTTAACGAAATTCTCTCTTCCTCATTAGATCTTGTGTTAAGCTTTCGTGCTTGTATGTTGCAACCATCTACGTATTATAATTGATTCTAAAGCAATGTATAACTAGTTATAGTTGGAGCCCTCTCTTTTTCCTTTGTGTTTTGTCAAACTTCATTAGCATTGTATTAACATGGATTCTCAATTCATTCATTTATGCACGTTTTTGGTTGATTCTAAAGCAATGTAAGTTGCAAATGGAGTTTCCTCTCCATTGGTATTTATGTAATGTCAAGGTTTTTTATGGCTTCATGTTGTCACAGATTTTGAATTTTTTTATCTAACCAAACTATGCATGTGGTTCATGTTCTTACGATTGTGAACTAGACCATGAACCGCAGGTCGTGATGGCACCGCTCAGAAGAAGATTTGTGGGAAAATGTAGGAGTAGATCAATAGCCCATGTCTTGTTGATTTTAAATGACAAAGAAGATTATAACACTTGCCTTCTTCATTGTTAGTTATTCCTACATGCCATAAACTCATTTCACCTTAAAATGTTCTCAACCTTTTAAATCAACTAATTTTTCCATTGCAATGAATAATGACACAAAACTTGGACGTAATTTTCTTGCTCACAACAACAATAAAAATTGCCGCCTTCACAACTACAACCCAAGAATGGAAGAAATTGGGTTTCAAAACAACATGTGAGTAATTTGAAGAGGAGATTGACCAATATGTTTTCACCCAATGTACAGAAGTTAATCCCAAAGTGCAAACAATGGTGCAAGAAAATGTAAAATCACAGGGATGTTTTCATTGATGAAATGGTGGTAGTAGACCATGGTGATCCTTCCAAAGTGAAGGCACAGATTTTCTAATGAAAATAACAACAAGAATAAACAAACTTGTATGAAGTGTGGGTGGTTGTCAGTTAGGCATGGAGATTAAGGTTGCATGTCATCATCACACACAAGTTTTTAGGAAACTTTTTCATGGCATTTTTAAATCACACTAGTAGGTGATATTTTGATATTTTGTGAAAAACAATCATAAGGTTATGACAAATGTTCATCGTTCCTATTTTTGTTTTCATTTGGCCAAAATTGACTCAGCATTTTTGAAAGTGATGATTTGATATTTTGTTAGCGATAATCACAAGGTTGTGATAGCATTCATTTTTTTAAAAAATTGTTTTGGTTTAGTTAAATGGTGCAACAATAGATGTATTTGTGGATTTTTGTCTAGAATCACATCAATATGGTCTCTCAAATTACAAAGACGCAAAAAGGTTCTCATGATTTGAAGGGATCCAAAATCCTAATTTTACATGTAACTTTTTTATTGTGTCATGTAGTTAGTATATGATGACAACATTGTGGATTTGAAGGGCTAAAACTAGGCTTCACATGAATGTCCATGAAATGTGGAAAAAAAGTATTGTAAATTGTGTTTCTCCATGTGAATGTTGCTTATAGATTTGAAATGGTTGTCTACATAGATCAAGTGAATGTTATTTATCCTTCTAGATGATTCTTGAGTTTTACTTTCAAAAGGTGCTTAAATAATAGTAATCTCTTATGTAGTATTAATAGGAACTAATGGGAGTTAAATTTCCAGACATGCCATGAAAATGTTTGTTTATTCAAACCAATGATGTCCATGAAAACCATCAAAGAAAAACATTGACGGGTCTATGATTGAATGAAGTAATGACTCACATCAAAAATTCACTTCTAGTCATCACAATTTGTTTACTTAGCAAATTGCATGTTTGATTACATGTGATCATATCATGAGCCAAGTTAAGTTATTTTGTTCAATTTGTTGCATGTTGGCTATTGTTTCACATATTGCAAATAATGGTGTTTACATAGGTCATTGGGTTGATTTTATGAAACATTTTCTTATTGCAAAAGAAGGAATTTGACTAAATGTCCCAAGGGGGTGTATTTGCAATTTTCCTTGATGATAAAGATTGTTTTCCATGACATAGAAACAAAGCCCAATTCTTGTTTGGGTTTTTACTTCATTGAGTGGTAAAAACACTATAAAAAACATTGTTCACAATATGGTTGTAGGTTCTAATTATCCAATGCCTACGTGAGTTTGCCATTTGGAACTTGGAATCTTGTTGGTGTAAAAAGGCGAGCAACATGGAAATTGTATTGTGACTATATTCCTAAATATCAATATGATGACTTTGTAAAATCCTATAGCAAATGTTTTTATAACCTAGATGAATTTGTTAAAATAATCTTTTTTATTATCATGATAGATAATCTTGGACCATCATCACATTTCATTCATAAGAAATCATCACAATATTGTTTTTGCAGATCTCAATCAAAACCAACATGTCCTTTCTTTAATTATGGGACTAACATGTTATTGTTAATGGCAATTAGGGTTCTTCATATTTGGGTGCAATTATACTAACATGTACCAAAAGCAATCGTAACCACTAGTTAATTTTTTAAATTTTGGATTGTAAAAAATAACAATAATAATAAATAAAATAATCTTTCATAAAATTTTATTGTGAATACATTATGTACATATCATAAAAATTTGGAATCAATATAATGAGTGAAAAATGCATATAAAGACTTTTAACCTCTTGTAACCATTGCTTAAAAACTACATAAAAATAGCTTTAAAGCAATTTTGACACTAAAAGCACAATTTGAAAATATTTTTTAATATACACCTTAAGATAATAATATGTTAAAAAAAGTTAAAACTTTTAATATTTTTGGAAAGACATATTTTAAAAATTCTCAAAAATTCTAAGAATAAAACAATGGTTTAAAGGGGCATGTGTGTTCCTAATAGTGTGGTTGGGCCCATCTCAGCAACAAAAGTTATTCCCTAAGTTCAACCATTGCATGTCATGGCATACCCCAAACTATTTGCTCACTTGTATTGATTAATAAAGTTCAATTTAATAACATGAATATTTTATTAATGATGTACATAAAAAATTTAGCATGTGATGAATTAATAATGAAAATCGTGCAAAATTTGTTTATTCATAGGTTTGTACATTTTACACAGAAATATCATGAATTGAAAACATATTTGACACGAAGACAAATGTGTTGATAGATGAAATATGAACTTACAAATGAATGAATGTCACATGAATTTTGCATCTTCCTATAAATCCATCTATCAAATGTGTTTTCAATGCATGATATCAGTACAAATTATGAGTGAATGAATTTTGCACAATTTTCATTATTAAATCATGAGATGATAAGTTTATGATGTAACACTTGAAGGTGGTGTTAGGTTTATTGATTTTTTTTTCATAATTATTGGCTCTAAGGGGTTTTAATTAAAGTCAAAATTAAAAACCATGAGCTAATGATTCGTGGGCATTTGATTTTTTCGATACCCAATTTTTTTTTAAAATAAAGAACTTTGCATTAATGGTGGACAAGTATTTGATTTCGTTGATAGTTTCTAATTCCAAGAATTTTTTTTTAATTTCAAAATGAATAACCATGAACTAATGTTGGGCAAGTATTTGATTTTGTTGGTAATTGTTGGTTTTTGGTTTTTTTAATCTTTTTAAATCAAGAAGAATATATTGGCATTGGGGTTGTGTGATTTTTAATTCTTGTGCAACATTGGACTACACCAACACCCATCAATGCAACCATGCACATGCAAGATGGATGATGTGTGGATAAAAAATATTTTTTATATTCATGTCCCATTGTTAACCATGGTTAACTATTGTATCAACCATCCACACATACCTAGTTATTACCAATCGCCTTACATAATTACTTCCTTAGATAATAATCGTTTATATTTTTTACTTACTTACCATGTGGTACTTACCCATTTATAAAGGTAATTAACTAGGTAATGTGAGATGGAAGTAAGAGGGTTAGAAGATAGAAGAACCATGGTAATTTAATTATAATAGCCACAAATTGTTTCCAATGGATTGGTGCATTAATGGGTGTTGGGTCACATAATCCCTTGTTTTACCAATGATTCATTTTCTCCACACAGTACCACCAAAAATTATGCATAATTATGTATTCAATGTTTAACAATTTAGGTTTTATGTTGCTTGGCAAAGACATTTAATTCATATTGTAAATGTTACTTTGCTTATTTATAGTGTAAGATTATGTATGTCATAAAGGGCATCTAACTATGTCAACATAAACACATGAACCCCCTCCACATGACCAATTCCCTACATCATGCATAATTCCCATCTTTATCCACCCATAATTGTTGCATTTTCTTCATAATTCTTAATGTTCTCCTTGTCACATCTCATAACATTTGAATACCTAAATTACAATCCAAGTTTTAACATGCCAACAAAGCATTAATGTCACATTATTATTTCAATTTGTAAAATATATTGTTTAAATTAAAACCAAAAGTATAGGACATTGTTGATGTCATAGAACATTTTCAAGGTTAACTCTAATGTACTTTAACGAATCCCAACCATGAGTTTGTTTCCAAATCATTTTTGGTTAATGATGTGTTCCCCCTTAAGCCATTGTGTTCTAGCTTCTTGCAAGCACTATAAGAAATCATGTCCCTTGCAATTTGTCATATGCACCTAAAAAATGTCCTTTATAACTAGTTTGAGTTGCAAACTAGTTCTTAAGGACATTTGTTAATTGCATAGGACAAGTTGCAAAGAACATGATTTTCATAATGAAAGGAAAATTGAATGTTTTTTTTTGGAGACTTCCACCCACTTTTGATTGTTGAACACCATTTTTTTTAATGTTTAATGGTTCATCATTTCAAATTATATATCTTCAACAAGAAATATTCATATTTGGTTGGACGGAAAGGCATGATAATTAATAGCCATGACCCCTAGGGCTTTTTAGAATTCACTACATGAGTTTTATGTGAACTTTATTAGGCTACCCTTTCCACAAGTTCAAATGAAAAATATAATTAAATAAATAACAAAGGTTAAACCACCACCAATTCCTCCCTGAATTTTTTTTGAAAAACTCCCCAAAAATTGTTGTCATTTGGTTATTTTTATTTTCACTCAAACAATTGATTCAAAATTAAATAAGGCCCATGATGAAAAGTCTATTACTCTTTTCCTATTGATCAACAATGAGTCTTTGGCAAATTCAAAATGTGATTTTGATTGTGGTTTTGTATTGTTTATACATATTTGTAATTATGCAATTATTGGGGCCATTTGCAAAATATCCATCATTTAACATATTGAAGTATAAGGGTAGGAGCAACACATGTCTACCGAATCATTAATTGATTCAATAGTCTATAATCCATAGTGTGTTGAAAAATGGAATATTTCTAAATTTTATAAAAGATTTTTTTTTTGAAAATTTCAAAACTTTTACAAATAACACAATTATTGCCAATGCCACCAAGGTATTATATCAATAATTACTTATTCAATTTCAATGTCCCTAATTGGACCAAGAATTTAAAATTGGATGAAATGGTTTTTCAATTTGAACATCATGTTCAATTACAACTTAATAAGAAGATGTTCCCAAACATATGAAATGGGTGGTAGACCTACAATGGGCACCAATTCTTGGTTAGGTTTTTACAAATAGGTCAAACTAATGCGGACAAATTATGCATGCTTGGAAAAATATGATTTGAAAACTCACCTTTGAGCTTTCAACATTAACCAACTCCATTATTCAAGTTAACTTATTGCATTCCACATAAATTAGGATGGGAGATTTTGGCATTTTTATTCCTAGGGCACAAGAGTGGCATAGGAAGGATATGAGGTGCATTGGTGACTTGCTGGAAGGTGAAAGCACACCAAGGTGTCCATCTTTTGGTGTGACATGATTGTAATTTTCATCAAGGGTATGTTTAAATTTAAGCCCATATAACTTTTGTATTATGCTCAAATGTTGGAAAGGACTTATACTTTAATAGTAGATAACAAATAATTTACATTGCAAAAAATATATAAATAACTAAAATTGTATCATTAATTCAAAATAAGATGTCATAGTTCACAATTTGTGATATGAATTCATAAATGCATAATGACCTATACTATAGGGTACAATTTCTTTTGGGTGGAATGGTATAATGAATGTAAGTCTAGATTGGTCTAGTTCAATTGAAAATAGATGCTTTATGCAATTATAGAAACATGTGACCTAAATTGTTGAAAAGGTTTTTTAAATCACATATGGATGAATTTTGAATTCATTTTTGAAAAAAATGGTAATACATAAGTTTTTTTATGGAAAACATTTTTGAACATGCAATGTTTTATTTATTTATACGAAAATGGAAATTGTTTTGAAACAATGGCTTTTTTTGTAGAACAAAATGCTACACAATCAATTGCAAAGAAAGCTCCCAAAACTTCCAAATTCCATATGAAATCCCAGAGTACAAAATAAGGTAGCAATTCAAGACCTCCAATGCCTACTAGTAAGAGTCAAATCCATAGGTTAAATTTGGTGTGTGAGGATTGTCGAAGCGACAAGAAGAACAAACAAGATTCATTTCTATCTTTACTATGGATCCTTGGTGGATACATGTAATTTGATTTTAAGAAATGGTTGGTGTGGGTGTCATGCAATGAGATACTCAAATATTCAACTAATATAAGTAAGTTTTTCATTGATAAAAACAAGAAAAAACGTAATAGGGTGTAAGCACTCACTCATGGGCCACACTTGCCCCCTTAGGCCATTATTTTTTTGAAAACTATTATCGGCATCTTTTTAAAAGTCTTATTAAAAATTTTAATTTAAAAAAAATTATATTCATATTATGTTAAAGGTTATAATCATTTTTTTCCAAAAAACATAAGTAGGCATGTATTAATATAAAAAATAACTGGGTATGAGTCTTTTTACATTGTAAAAGTAGTGTTCACAATTGTTTTCAAAGTGTTTTAAAATGTTTTTATTCACTAAATTGATTTCAAAATTTCAAGATCTGTGTATCAATATATTTAAAATAACATTGCATAAAAAAAACTCCATTTTATTTTTTTCTAAAATTTTAAATGGGCAAAAACACATTAGGGTGTAACAATTTTCGCATATTAAAATCCCTTTTCAAAGTCTTTTTCTAATGTAGTTGAAAATTGGCTTAAAATATGAATATTTAAATGATATTGAAAATAACATTTTTTCCATTCCAATTTCAAATCATGATGCTGTAGGACATATAAAAAAAAATTCAAAAGACATTATTTTAAAATAATTACTTTTAAATGCTTTAAAAACTTTTTAAATAATTACATTTTTTGGAATTTAAAATAAAATCACATTCCATTCATTCAATTGATCTTTAATTTCTTGAACATAATTCATCCAATGTCCCAAAGTTTCAAACACATAAGATTAATACATTGTAAAATAAAAGTCCATATCCATAAGTTTTACAAGTGTGACAAAAAATGTGGGCAAAATTCAAAAGTCCATTACTTATTGGCTATTTATGATTTTTACTTCATTTTTTCATTTTTGAAAGGTTGATTATGATAGCTTTAGATAAGTGAATCCATTTTTTATTTTTTCAATGGATCTCATTTTATTTATTTTCTTGTACCTAAGGAATACAAGAAAAACTACCATTGTGACATCCATATAAGGTCACCATAATGTGTGAACACCCAAATACACAAAATTACTCAATAGTTTGAACTAATTTGGTAGATGTTTGCAAAACTACACTCAATATATTCACAAATCTTGCATCTCCTTCAAACATTTCACCCAAAATAGAATGACATTTAATTCAAGAATTGCACCACAAAAAAATTGGGCTTTATTTGGAATAGAACATAAAATTGTGGTAGTGCATATTTTATGAGCTAAAGTAAATGAAAGGATTGATGTGAATTACATCTCATTTATGATAGGTGCACCATAATTGGTGATCCATCAATTTTGGGATTATGACAAAGTTATAATTGCAGGCATTAAGCAATAATTTTCATTCATAGGCTCAAATTCATTAGTTATGTTTATAAGCAATGGAAGAAGATGGATTTGGGACACTATTTGTTCAACAAGATATTCCTACAAGGGATAAGATTGTTTTATCTTACTTGGACTTTATTATGTAAGTTTGCAATGTGGTACATTAATTTGGCTTTAAAGGAATGATTTGATGTTCAACAAAATACATTGGACAAATGTACAAGTTGGGAAACAAACATGGGAAGTTTTAGTTCATTATGGTAAACTTGCATGGTAATGCACTTTGGTTGAAATTGAAAGGCATTACATGTTGAACATGGTTTATTGTTTAAGTTTGATAAATTGTGGTGCTTGCACCATGCCATTTGTGTTAAAGACAATATGAAAGTTGAGTGGGCATATCAAGTCCCCAAGTGATGTAACTTTGTTGTGAAGAGTCTTTGGCTTCCCTCCTTTGTTAGGGTTGCATTTCCCATGGTCAAGGTCTTTATATTGTGTGCATGTTTTGCAATGGATTTCATTTTTTTCATTTAAAAAAAAGTTCAACAAAAATTTTTAGACAACCAAACACCCAATTCCACAATCTTTGGAAGAATATAGGCCTTCACCAATTGAAAATTTGTAATATTGAAAAGAATAATATTAAGGAAGGTGAGGGAGATGCAGGGAGGAAATTAAGAATATGGATCAACGTTGTGTATCACATAATTAAAATTTTGCAAGTTATGGAATAATGAGAATGTAGACTATGATTGTAAATAAGTTATGGTAATCAATCTTGCAAAATTTTATAACATTTGGATTTGAACTTAATGGTGATAAGTTGAAGGGAAATTGAGTAACATGATGAAAGGAGAATGGAAAAGAAAGCATTCAAGGTAGAACTTTATGACAAAATGGGAATTAAACAAAATTGAATGTCAAAATCAATAAAACCATTTGGAAGGATTTTGACATTGGGAATGACAAATATGTAAATTTTGATAGGGGTTATTAAAAATAGATGTTTCATGTTAGAGATGACATATTAAAGCTTCTACCAAATTATTTTGAAAAAAATGGTGACATGAGATTGAAATTTTAAATTTGAAAAAAACAAGGTGGCAATTAATAACCCAACATTAAAACAATGTAGACTTTGGCTATATCACATATGAATTTTGAAATTTCTAAATGATTGGAACACGTTTGTTACAAAAAATAATAATATGGTAGTTTTGCTTATCTTTTGCATGAAATAATTGAAATGATTAAGAAAAGAATTGTTGACAAGGTGCTTGGCAATGTATTTTTTGTAATGAGAAATTATGTGTGAAATGGCCATTGAGTCTTGCATCCATGGAGGCAAAATAGCTAGTGCAAGTAGATGTGTGTAGAATCAAATGTCACCTTCTAAGAACCAAATGAATGGTTGTGGCTACAACTTACAAATTAACATATGAAGGTTTAGCAACAATTTTGCTAAGTGTTAAACTTCTATTGGCTATCACAAAAGGTTAATTATATGTAAATTAATTATAATATTGGTGACATGTGGCCTTTATAAGTGATTTGCAAATCTAGAATCTACATAATGACAAGATTAACATTGCAAAAATCGCCCATACATGACGCAATTCATTCAATGCTCAAGAGTTAGGTGCCATTTTTAGGGGAATTGAACCTTGGTTTAAGAGGCCTTGCCTAATAGTACAACACAATTTGCCAACCTAAACACACACAAAAAGTTAGTTAAAACTTAAAATTCATTTAACATACAAAATTGCAACCTTAAGTGACATAAATCATTAAATTCCAAAAACTAAATAAAATGGTAAACCACTAAAGGCACAAAAAATTATTACGCATATAGGTGTAGGTTGCCAAGGCTCAAGATTCAAACAAAGAGATATAAAATTCATAAGCTTCAAATATGAGAGTACCCATTGCTATAATCAAAAGACATATGAAAGCATAACAAGTGCCTTGGATGCCCCATGGCCCACTACCAACTCAAACAATAGATGCAAATTGCACATAACATAGTATACATTCTAAGACTTGTGCAAACTTGTTAAAAACCCAAACCTCAAGAATCAACATTGTATTAAATATTATTGTCCCTCTAATTAGCTAAGGCCTAAGTATAAGGAAAAAATTCACTATTGTAAAAGCCCTATGAAAACATTTTCACACACATGTCAAGATGGGGTGGTCAGACAATTACATAATTTTTCCATCATGAAAGACAAAATATGGATGTAGTTACAATCAAATGCACGAAAAAACACGTCAGGCAACTGCTAAAATTCTATCAAGACTATAATTTTGTTAGATATATTTTTGTGATGCCACTTTAATGCCATGTTAATCATGAAATGTTGTGTTAAATGACTAATATGAATGTTGAAGAAGTTAAAATAAAAATTCAAACAAAATTATTTTGGGTTTTGGTTTTAATAAAGGACCTTTGGACTTGAACAACAGTTGCATCAAAAGTAGTCAATTTTGTAAATTATTAAGCTAAAAACTATTTTTATAAAATAATTTTGATGAGAAAAAAATTAAAATGATGTTAATTGATTATCCACATTCAAAAAGTACTCACAATTCGAAAGTTATGAAATTTGAAAATTTGAAAAATCAAAAATCTATTGAACATAATTAAAAAATTCAATAGTCCTTTACCACATGTAAATGGGTTGTAATGTACATGACATCTAAAACAAAGTTGTAGTTTATGAAACAAGAAAATAAGTCATTAAATAATTAACATATTTTCATACAATTTGAAATTAAGATAATTTTTCAAAATGAAATGCAAAATTTGGTAGAATTTGTACGTTTAAAAAAAATCTTAGTTATTCATCAAAAGTTAATACAAAAAATGTGATGTATTAAAAAAACTATATGTATGTTTAGTAACACATTACAAAAGATTTCATCCCAAAAGTCTTTTCTATGATAAAATGAAAATGACCACAAAAAAGACTGCAATCTTTGAGTCTTTCATCATCGTTGGCTCATTTGATTGTGATCACATTCATGTTAAAACAATGTTCATCCTCTTAACAAATCCCAAAACCTAACACATGGCAACCTTGGTAAACTTCACATATGCAAATATGGCTTGGGTAATTACTTTATAATATGACACAAATAATCACATATGTTTTAAATGGTTGAATTATTTGCCATCCTTCTTCAAAATTTCAGAGGCATTCTAGAACATAGTTATTTTAAAGAGAGAAGCTTGAAACTCAAGTTTATGTTGTCAAGTGGAACAACCACCAACAATTCAAAAGCTTTATTTAGCACATAATAAACAATTATAATGACCTCTAAATGTAGATGGAATGATGTTTCAACATTTGTAGCAACTTAACAATGTGGATAAACCACCCCCAAAGCATGCATAAACTCCTGACTTGGGAAATGGTAGTTTAACTCTTTTGTAAGTCCATAAGTTGCTTTAGAACATTAATTGTACAATTAAATAAAACCACATATTCTAGAAAATGAAACCTCATGGGTAAGGCAATCCCCATTGGTTTGGTTCCAAGAATTTCAATGATCTACAATGGTGCAATTGTTGAATCTTATAACACACCAGTCATCATGAATGGTGGGGGACTTAATGAAAACTAGAGGCAACCTATCATGTTTTCCAATCAAAAGGACATATGGAATGCATTGAAATTTTCATTCATGATCATTGTAAACTTCATAAAATTTAGACATAAACATTTTGATAGCTTCAACAAAATCATATATGTAAACATACCTCAACCCTTTGGCATACTTGAACAACATGTGAACCAATTCAAGAAATGGCAAGATGCAATGGCCAAAAATAAACTTCACATCCAATAACTTTTGGACATTGGACCTTGCAAAGTTTCATTTTCAATATGATCTTCCCACATTTTCACAATGAGGGTCTTGTATTCAACCATAACCCACTTGCATGTAAACAACATGAAAATTTAATGCACATTCTAACATTTTGTAAAATTTTGTTACCTTTGGTGTCTAGGAGAGTTGCAAGCTTTTGCAACTCAAACATTATCTTGGGACTTCATTCAAAATAGGAGTGGAAGCATTACAACAAGTATTCCAAAAGTTGCACATAATGGACATAAATAGAAAGTTTTGATTAGCAAAATTGGTGTGATATGTACAACCATGGATTGCCACCATACAAGGATTTAAAATTTCTTTCAATTACATTAAAACACTAGTTTTGCATTTAGTAAGTTCACAAATCCACCATTTGTTATGATAGAAACCAACTTCTCTCCAATTTTAACTTTTATAAGGTCGCTATGAACTAACAAAAGTTTTAGCATTACATTGCAAATAATTTTAATTATAACACTATTAATGACCCTTTCCAAGTTCAATAAAACAAGTGTATTTCATCAATTTTCAAAAACATAACCATGAATGGAAATCCAAGATTCATTGTTAGCAATTATGACTTCATCAATAGAAAGGGTAAGGAAAAAAGACTCTTTGACAACTTTTTTCAAGCATTACAATACCACATTATATATGCATATTTTCTATGATGTCCCAACCAAAGTTATCAAACTAATGTTTATTGGGCATGTTCTTAACTTTGAGAAAACAAAAGAGGTCCTTGAAGGACTCATAATCCATCATGGGATAAGCTTCCTAAACAAGTAAATTACAATACCAAATTGTACATCTTTCTTTTTTTTCTCCCCAATCTCCCCCAAAGCCAATGATGAGTCACATTGTGATGAAGGTTGGTAGCATACAATGCTTTAATTTTCAAATGCACAAACTTTGGATAATAGTAAATTATACCCTTTTCAACTCCCAGGGGTGCTTGCTTCGGCTTTCTTTCAATTAACATGCTTATGCAAAAAATCCAATCTCTCCTTGCCTTTGATTGAGGTGCAAACTTTGTAGTGAACCTAGTTAACAACCCCATCACATCCAACCATCGATTTAGCCCAAGGAAATTACATTGACCAAACATCTTAAAAGGTTTATAAAGTTTCATAATTTTATTTATTTTTGTTTCTCTTGTTCATACACTTCAAGAGGAGGTGTTTTGATAAGTTAAACATTGACATATGTAATAATGTTAGAAGTTGAAGATGTATGTTAAGGTTTTTAGGGAAGAAAATTCCATTCAAAAAAATTTATAGCTAGAATTGGGGGGGGGGGAAGGGCAGGGAGCCATCAACAATCCTAGTGCACACAAAGAAACAAATGATAGCTCAAGCATTGACTCAAAATCAAGAAAAAAATCTAGACTCTAAAGTCTAGACTCCAAACCACATAGATGCTTGATGAATTACAATGGAAAAAAATAATTTGCAAGCAATGATGTTTGCAATGATAACCATGATGACCACACAATATAATAATCTCCTATTTAAATGGTCCAAGACCATAATCATTAGAAAATAAACCAAAACAATAGACTTTTAAAAAAATAACAAATTCAAAGAAAGTTTTAGAAACTTATTCAAGTCAAGATGATCACCATCATAACATGCCACAATGCAATTGAAAGGATTTGTGAATTGTAAGTACATCACAATGTGCACCTTAAACCCTAAAACATGCATAATGCAAACAACCAAATTCAAGTTCTTATAATCTCACAAGTACAAGTTTCAATAACAATTTACACTGAAAGATACATGCACATTGTACAATTATTCATAAATGACAAATCACAACAACAATTTGCAAATTATCTAAGTTATCCATCCCACAACTTGTTGATATAAGGTTTGAGCACTTTCATAACCCCTTTTTAAAAATGAAAATCAAATTGTGAATGATTTGTGATTAATGCAATTATTGGTAATAAAATTCATTATAACTTATAAGCAAGTGTCATTAAACATAAAATTAGCTTAGCCTAACAACTTCAACCCGGGCCATTCCCCTCACCCCCTAGAGGATATCCAAAGGGGTGTCATAGTAAAAATTCAACCCCCACTTTCTTTTGCACTTTCTTCTTCTTTAGACATAATTCTCTTACTATTATTTTATTTGCATCAAGCAACAATCCCTTTGCTATTCAAGGTACTAACCTTTTCCTTTTGTGATATCAAACCTTACCTTAATCCAATAAACCACAACTCACTAGGACTCACATCCTACTTCTTCTCTATGCCTCCTTATGGGCAAAGTATCTTTCTCCTACCTTGTTTGAGTTAAACAACAACTACTTGTCCTACTCTGACACTACCTTCTTATCTTGTTATAACATATCATAGCCCTAAAATTAACAACTTCATAACCAAAACCTCCCACATACAAGTTACAACAACTAGAAATAACATTTTTCAAGAAAAATAAATAAAGCTTCACAAAAAGAAAAATAGTTCCATGGGTTGTTCAATCTAGTCCATGGAGAAGATTTTCTCTTTTCTATGCTCCTACCTTGCTTGAGATACTAATATATTATTTACCAACAACCTTTATTCTCTTTCTCCTACCTCTACTCACAACCTTATTAACCAAAAAAAACCCTCCCATTGCTTGAGACTAAGCTTTTCCTATCTTTCTTTACCTTCTTTTAACGGGTAGGCATGTACTCACTTCCCAGGTTAGCCCCTTCTTCAACCTACTCATCCTACTTTTTTACTAAGCCTATTTCAAGATCCACGTACCTTTCCACCTTCACCATTGAGTAGAGTGCCCACCAAAACACCTTGAGCAACCACCAACACCACCATTGATGGTTCCACATCCAAGTCCTCTTGTCATTGGGCTAGATGTTATTTGGTCAACCTAACCTTTCGTGATGTAGCAACCTCCTCTTGTGTGTGTACTTCATGAAGACATATTTACTTTCCAAAGCCCTCACATTATTCATCATCAACCGTCACTCCCCTCCCACTACCTCACACCCCACTCATCACTCAAAAAAATGAAGGTGGTCAACAAACTATAGGAACAAAGAAAGTTGTTGCTTTAACCTAACCCTAATATCTAACATCTTCCTAGAAGTTTCAATTGCCATATCCACAACCCTTTATTCAAGAAGTTTATTTGGCCCATGCTAGGACATGATAACCCTGTTTTAACTTAACCTAATGACCTTATCGAGCTGTTAAGCCCAAAATTAACATATCATTAACACATTAACATGGATCATTCCCCCTGACCCCCTTGGAGATTATCAAAGAAATCACAATTTATTACCCAACTTCCCCCCCCATGGTTTTTTTTTTTTTTTTAAATATCTTTTTCCCCTTTCTACTGTAGACAATTATCCTACCTCTTTTTCCAACCACTCCTTTTTTTAATATTTTCCCCTATAAGTTGTGGACAATTATCTTACTTCTTCTTCTAACCATTCCCTTCTCTCTCCTTTTCTCCTATCTACTACAAATAGCTATCTTACTTCATTTTTTAATGACTATCTCCCTTCTTTATCCTTTTCCCTTGTTTATTGTGGATGATTATCTTTCTTTTTCTTCCTTGTTCTTTTATATTTTGTTCTCCTATTTGTTGCAGACAATAATCTTACCTTTACCCTACCACTTCTTTCTTCTTTGCTTTTAATTAGTTATAGCCTCTAATTAGGTTAACCTAATGTAAACATCATTAGACCAAAAATACACAAGTTTTTATTAACAAAACAATTGCCCCACCTCCAAGAAGGGGTTATAATGTATTTTTGGTCAATCGCCAAGTTTTCCATTCTTTTCTCCTTATTAAACCCTAACATTGTCTCTACATTACTATCCTTCATTACACATTACTTCACAACCATGTATATTTCAAGAGCTTTCTACAACACCCAAAACCGTCTTCTTCCTTTCTTCTTTTTACTCTATTTTATTGGACAATCTAAGTTCCCATCCTTCTTGCTTTTGTTGCATAAGAGGGTAGAACCTTTGTTTTATTTCCTAGGTGCCATGACAACAACCCCAAATTTCCTTATCTTTTCTACTCCTAGTTCTTCATTTCAACAAAGGTTTGAGTACCTTTTCTTGACCTCAACTAGCCGCCGCCCAATCACCATGCTCATGAGTTCTTCTCCCCCCCCTTGAAGAATTTGCTTCTAATATTTAAGATGTATGTTGATTTGATTGTTTCTTGATAATTTTCTTTTTCATAATGCTCCAATGTCCTTTTTCTTTCATTTATTTCACCTTTTCATGATGCCCCAAAACACCACTCCCATCCTTATAACCATCATCATTATTTTCATTCAAAAAGAAGAAAAAAGGACTAACAACTATTTTTCCTTCCTTTCAGCTTTAAGAAGACACCATTACTACTGTCTTGCCTCAATCCTAATTGCTATAAACTATTGGGAAACATCCCCCCCTTCTCTATACCTCCTTATTTAGCATCAATAGTTAGTTTTAGACAAGGATAAGGTAATTTAACTTTATCATAATCCGACCAACCTATTTCCCTTTTTATCTTCATTAGGCCACCCAACCTTCAAATCTTACTGGGATAAGGTCATATGCCCTAACCTACCCCCTTAAACTTAAGGTTAACCCCAAAACTTCCTTAACCAACCTACCTAAGCTTAAACAAAATTAGGTTAGGCTAATTAGGGCCCAATACCCCCCCCCCCCTCCAAGCCCCATTTTATCCTATATTTAGTATTCCATTTTGGGTAAGACCCTTTTATTACAATATTTCATGAACCTCTAATTAAAACCCCAAACCTTCATTAGTTGACCAACCTAAGCTTAACTCGAATTGGGTTAGGTTAATTAGTGCCCAACAAGTGCAAGTTGCAACATTCATGAAAAGAAATTTTTTTGATTAAAACTTCTAGTGGTAAAGGTCTATGTTGAAAGGGAAGGAGAAACATTAAAAGTAATGAGGGGAAGGATCATAAAAGGTGACCCTTTTTGACAGCTCGTGCATTTTTTGTTGAGAAGAAACATGTTGGATTTAACAATTTCCAAAATTAATCAATGGTTGATATGAATTGTCATAAAACCTAACAAAAGGCATGATGGCAAGATCCATTGGTGGTGATGACAAATTTAACAATTTACAACAATATATATTCTTAAACACTAAGTATTGTAGGGTCCAATGGCATGTTGGTAATTGGTTATAAATTGCAAAAAATACATCGATGTTTGGTCTTCAAAAAATCATGAACATTGATGACACCAAATCATCCAAAATATTGGAATTAAAAAAACTCCTAGGATTGGGTAGGTGAAAGTAGACAGCTAAATGTTGTTTTTGATATTGATCAATTCAAAGTTGTGGTTAAAAGAAAAGAAAAATCCCAATTGTTGAACTTAAGCTTGCAAGAAAAGGTTAAAGTGACATTGAAGACCCAATAGTGATAAAATTATTCAATTTGACCCAATTCAAAAGATTAGCAAATCATAAAATATACATAGGAGAATATACACATTGGTAGTTGGATGTTAATCCATTTGTGGTTTTTGGTCCCTTTTAGATCAGATGTGACAATAGAAAATGGTGGCTCAACTTGTGATAAGTTGTATGGTGTAGACATTTGGACATGTAATTTGGTTTAGAAATATTGGGTAAAAAAGAAGTATGATAGCCTAGATATGTTGTGTAGCATATAACACAAAATTCAAAATACATCTAATGCATATAAAGAGGAAAAATGACAATAACATTTGGTCGTAAATTTTTTTGTTCGAGAAAATGAACTTGACTTTTGTGAATAGAGTTAGCATGTAAAATGTCAAAGAATAGTCCAAAAGTGTGGAATTAAAAACATGTAAAGGTAATTTAAGAATGACATGTTAAAAAAAGGGTTCAAAGATGAAAGAGGCATAATGAAATGAAAGAATAAAATTGCAAGCTCAAGTAAGTGGTAGGCTAACTAGGAAGGGTGATTAGAAGGAGAATAAATTTAACAAATAAGGAGGAAGTGGGTGAAGAATGTCAAACATATTGACTTTGACATATTGAGGATCAAGAATAGTGGCTAGTTTTGTTTTGAGCAAAATGCATTAGGGATGTACCCATAGGTGTGGAATTCAAGTAATGTTGATTTATCCCAATGAGCCGAATGATGATGTTGACCACACTCTAAAGAATAAGGGTTGGGTGGTGATGGTTATAAAGTTGACAATTGTTGATTTGCTCTCTAGGTAGTGTGCACTATGGGCTTGGTAAGGCACAAGAACCCACGCAATGATCATGCCCATGCAACCAATATTGATCCATGCAACTCAATTGATTGAAAAAAGTTGCAATTTGTTGATTGTAGTGTTGGGTCCATTGATGGTTGATCAAAGAGACTTGCCAAAGAGTTTGGAGTCTAATGGGATCTTGAATGTAGTTGTTGATTGATAGTGGGGCTTTCCTTTTGCACTTAAATATGTATACATGGGTGTTTGGAAGAATATATCGCAATTGCAAACAACATAGAAGCTTGTATATGGATAATCAATCAAGGTAACTATGAGCTATGACTCCTGAGAAATATATGGAACATATGTCCTCATGGCCCACACAAATCATTCTTTGTTATCATTCTCAAGAAACAGAAGACAATTGTGTGGGGTTCCTTAATATGATTGGGCATTAGCTCTTTGATTGAGAGCTGAAGGAGGGCAGGATTTTGCAATCATAAACTTCTCATGTATATGAGATGAGATTGAATTCAGATAGATATCAGCAAAACCCTAAAAGAAATTTTCATTTGCATTTGCATTTTGTAACATGAAAATGCAAAAAATTTCAGAAGCTTTTTTGTTTCTCATATAAGGACTGCATTTTTTTTTCTCTGGGTAATATTAGTTCATCAACATATGCTTACTCTTCCATTCTTTCCTTAATTTTAAGGAAAGATGAGATCAGGAGTAAAGACCCCTTGGGCTTTCCTCCTTTGTTTCTTCCAAATAACACTTTCCCATTGGGTTCCATGTCCCTATGTGCATTCATGTCATGTTCTTTTTATACCAACTAGTGTGTAGCCTGTGCCTCTGGCCCAAGTGCAAACACATTCTTATATTTTTCACATTTTCAAAATTGAAAATTAAAAAAAATTTGGCAATTTGAATACATTGAAGGCTCAACTGATTTTTCCTTTCAAACCCAATTTTTCGCAATTTGTTTGAATTTCCAGCAACAAAATCCACTCAAAAATCAATATCTTCCACACCTTAGCTCTGAAAATTGTGAAATAAACTCTGCTAAATCTGACTTGCTGAGGGCTTTACAACAACACTACTAGGGGACACCTCCAAATTTCAATACAGTTTTCAGTTTTGATTTTATTTAGTTTTCATTGAGAAAATGGTTCAATAATCAATAGCTTCCACACAATAGTTCCAAACAGTCTCAAACCAAGTTCGGTGCACCCCTACTCATCATCATCATCGAGAGCTTTTCGAAGTACAAAGAGCACAGCATGAAGCACTATGATTTGGAAGATCTCAACATGACAAACACACAAAATTGTGAAACATGCCAATTTTTGTTGGGGTTTGATTTGAGTGAAAACTAATGCAACGATTGTTGGCATTCCTTTGGGCAGCCTAATCATCTTAATCATTCCTGCCCTAATTATATCATCCTTTTATCACTCACTCATTCATTTAATTTGATCGAAGAAATTATAGTTTTTTTTCTTATGGTTTAGGGCATGTATGTTGGTGGTATAAAATTTAGGTTTTGGAAGAATGAGACAACTAATGTTGATGTGTTGCTGCTGGTTTGTTTTTTTGTTAGCTGAAGTTTTGTAACAATCATATTTCCCTTGCCTTTCACTTTCCATGTTGCCGAGCTTCCAGTTTCTTTAAGTTTTGTAGGTTCATTCTCCAAAGCAGATCAACTAAGCTAAGTTTTTCATCCATCAATCTTCATCCAAAATTTAGTGTCCAGTGTTTGGATTTGTAGGGTTTAGGGTTTAGGGCAAGTCCAAAGGGGGTTTATGTTTTTTTAGGGCCTTGGCAAAAAGGGCAGTAAACCCTAGACCATGTTCCCAAGGCTGAGAACGTATATGACCCTTGTTCGGGCATGCCCTAACAACCTGACAATAATTTGAATCTGCCACCCTTTTAGACTTGTAATAAGGTGCCACTGCCAACCCCCGCCCAGCCTCAAGGCACCTTATCGATTCCACACAAAGTACCACAGAAACTGAGAGGAAGATTATGCTTTGGAATGTGCATCCTATAAGGTACTGGCACAAGCAAAAGAAAATAAAATTATTAGGTCAGGATTTTATTTGTTAGGTGAGCAAACGCTTTTGTGTAGGGTAAATGCCCGAGGGCTGGGGCATTCCCGAAGAAATAATGGGTCCCTCAAGCCCGAGGCCGAGGGCCTTTTATTTTCGTGGAACAACCCCGGCCCGAAGGCATTTTTAACCTTTAAAAATAATTTCTTTTACCATGTTAGCGGGTGGGTGGGTAACTATCCAGGTAACCTCCGGGTATCACCACCGGGTATTGGTGATGCACTACTTGCCAAAATAGTTGGCAAAATTTGCCAAAATATGTAATTATTTGAAAAAGGGAGATCTGGTGGCCCCCGACTTGAATATTTCAAAATTTTTGACAATCAAGTAAGTTGGCAATAGGATTACGAAAGTCTCATTGAGATTTGAAATGCACGGGTAACATCCATCACTCACGGGTATGGTATGTAAGAGTACTTCTACTACTACTACTACCCTACACAATTGGTTGCCCGAGTACACACTTCTATAATTGTGCATAATTGTAAGATGCCATGACCCGTGGCATATATGAAGTCAAACTATGTGTCATTCGCCAAATGACAATACCTAATCGGTGGTGGTGGTGGAAGCCAAGGCCTATGTACCACCACGGTTGTTACAAGTAGTGTTGTCCTCTCAATCATACAAAAACAATATTTGCCTTGCATTACAAGATCAAATAGGGAATCCTAACACCAAAGATGAAATTCTTTTTTTAAAAAAAAATTAATTTTTTTCAAAAAAAATAAAAATTTCAAATACAAACCTCGAACATAAACCCCAAACATGAAGAAGTTGAACTCAATTCCACCAACAAACAACTGTTTTATGCAGTAAATTGCCAAAGAAACTCAATGGTTAACTGCAATGGTTTATTGGCCTTGCCTACCAAGAAGGCAAGGATATTGTGTTTAGATTCATTATAGAGTATAGTAGCTTAAGGGATTTTGGCTTGATCCCTAGGTAATAATAATAATAGGTCTATTTTTTTATATATATGAGGATTAAATTTGAAAATATGATATTTTGGCTTGTGCTGAAACTTGAGATTAGTTATAGAGTTTTTATAATATCTGGAAGGATTTTGGTTTCTTTTAGAGGATTTTTTTTTTTGAAGATTATATTTTTGCATGGTGAAATATTTGAGTTTTCATAATTTTTTATTTTTTATTTCAATTAAGACACATTTTAATGTAAAATGGCAAGGCCATAGTGTAATTGACACACCCCTTCTTGTTTGTTGCTAATGGTGATATCATTTGGTTCACTTGATCCCAAGCCTCTTCTAAAATGATGCACACCCATTGATGTACGTAGTATTGTCATTTTGCTCATTCATTGGTCCATGTTGTCGCTTGTCGGTGTTCATTTTGGGCACCCACATCAATTTTATTACGTGCTTTTCAAATTGCTTATTCATGTTTGTTGCATTTCCTTTCAAATGAACACACCATATCAATCTTATTATGTTGTCTCCAATTTCGAATGAGCACACCATATCAATCTTATTATGTTGTCTCTGATTGCTTATTCTTGTCACACTTGTTTGGACACACCACAATAACTCTTGGTTTGTTTCATCATCTCCCAAATAGTTGTCGTGTTTCATTTGACCCCTATCCGACATGCTTTGTCGGTCTTCATTTGAAACCACATTGTTGTTGTTGTTGTTGTTCTCATCTCAAAACTCATGACCAAACACCAAAAATGTTTTGGCTCACCTAAAAAGCTGAAAAGGAGGGGGGGCCTACCAACATCACCTACCCATAATAATCAAAGTGAACAAGAAAACCCCCAAACCTGTAATAGCCAAAATTGGCTAAATCCATTTTTTATACACCCTCTTAGGTCTATAAAACATTACCTTACAAAATCATAGGTCTATAAAATATACCTTACATGATTATTGTTGAAGCTGCCAAGGTACTCTACTATGGTGAACACAAATTGGAGGATATGATTTTTGCCATATACACAAATATTCAAGGCTATGATTTTGGCTACAAACAAACACATTCTGCAAATCACTTGGGGACAGCTTCTGAACCCATTCAGTGTTTTCTTTTTCAGGCAACAAGTTTTGTCAAAATTTCCAACCAAAAAATGTGGAAAATTTGGAATTAAATTTTTATAAAAAAAAGCATAAGTAAGTTCGACTAATTTTGCTAAACTTTTCAGCAAAAATAGCCAAAATTTTGAGATTAAAAAATTTAAAATAAAATAAAAAAGGACCATATATTCATCAAAATTTTCAAAAAAATAAATAAATATTATTATTATTATTATTTTGGTTTTTTTGAAGCACAAAAGCAGACCTGATCTGACAAGCTATTGAACTAATAGTCATCACATCTTTTAGAGACACACAAAACCCCACCACAATAACAGCAATGGGGGCAAACACACTGACAGATTCTAGGTAGAAGAAGTACTAGCACTTTGCTGCCCAAATTTTAAAGGAAGGGAGTGGAGGAGGTCTGGGCTCTTGGAAACTGGAGCTTTCTTCTTCCAAAGCAAAGCCAACAGCAACTGCAACAACAGAAGCAGCAGCAGTCCCTGGAGGACATAGAGAAGAGAAGAAGAAACAAGAAACTCCAAAGGGCAAAGCAAAACACAGAACTTCCTTTGACTGGTATAATTACATCCATTCTGTGTGTGTGTTTTTTTTGTTTTGTTTTTTTTAATGGGTTTTTTTTTAGAAAATTAAAAACCCTAGAAAAGTTTGTGATTTTTTTAGGGATTTTTTCGTCATTTTTAAAATAAAAAAAATTAAATTAGCCACATCTAGACTTAGGAAGCACTTCCTCCTGGGTTGCCACTTCTAGCAGCACTTTTGTAACAATGTTTTTTACAACCCACCTAAGATAGTTGCCATTTTAATGCTAATTAATGCTGCTGTCAGGGATCCTTGTCAGTGAACCTACTTGAGGAATTCGGAAAAAACAAAAAAAACAAAAAAACAAAACCCTGCTCATAATAGTTTTTCTTTTTTCTTGGCTATATATATATATATATATAGTACAAAAATAATCTTTAAAATAGTTGCAAACCACATTTCTAATTGTTTAAGACAAGTTGTAGTAAAATAAGGCTTTTTTTCTAATGTATGTATGTATGTAGAGAAAAAAAATTACATTATAAAATTAACAATGTTAAATTAATCTAGTATTTTTTGAGATTTTCAATAACCAGAATTAGATCAAAATTTAAGAAATTTTGCCAGATTTCTACACATATGGTTGAAGTAGGTAGCCAAAAACACAGAAGGGAAAAAAATAAAAATAAAAATTCATATTCAGCTTGTAGCCAAATCTGGCTAAATCTTCCAGTGGGTGATCTCCAGTTTGTCTAAATCACAATATTGACCCAAATAAAATTTAAAATAAATAAATAAATAAAATAAAATATTTAAATTTAAATTATTTAAATTAAAAAAAAACTCTGCAGTCACAGCTTCTGACGCTTGTACTTTCTTGTTACATACTTGTAGTCTCCATGACTTTGCTTCAAATTTAAAAGATTAATTAATTAATTAATAAATTAAAAAAAACCAGTAATGCTCAGATTAATTGGTTGTTAATAATAAATAATGGCAGTCATGGTCGCTTGCTGCTTTTTTTGTTTGTTGCAGTATTAATTGCAGCAGCAACTTTATTAGCAACAGTTTCCCAGGCATTCATTCATTCATTCATTCATTCATTTCATTCATTAATTAGCTGCTGCAAATTACACACACCGAATTTTAAATTTTCTTTTTTAAAAATTCTGTTTTATAATTAATAATTTCAAGTACCCATTTTATTTTTATTAAACAAATTTTCTTCTACAAGTGGTTCCATTCTTTTTTCTTTAATTAAGGTGCAATTCACACCTAATGTTAAGTCAGTGTTAAGCAAAAAAAATAAAATCTAGGTGGCATCTTAGGTGGCAGCCAATGTTAAATGGGTGATTGTTTAATATTATTAAATTAATATGTTAACTTAAGATAAAATAGGTTTAGGTCCTAAAATGACTAGGCTTAGTGTTAGGGGACTAGAATTGACCTAAAAAATACCAAGTGTGAATGCACCTTTTATATTACAATATCTTTCTTTACTGGAAGTGTGGATTCTTTAGTGTTTTTTTCTTTTCCTTTTTCTAGAAGAATAAGAAGCTTTGCAGCTGCTGCTGAAAAGCTTCACCAGATCAGTTGGAATGTAGCTGAATGGGTGGTGGCACCAGGGATTGTCTGACCGAAGTTTTTGTGTGTTTTGTTTTTGCTTGTTTGTTTGTTTTGTTTGTGTGTTTTGATTTGTTTTGTTTGTTGTTTGTGAGAGATCAAATGCATAGATAGACTAAAATTATGTTTCAGGTATGTGGAAGTTAATAGAATAAAGCTTGACTTGCAGTGGCTTTTTTTCATCATGTGGGTTTTGTTGGGATTGTAATCTTCTTGAGCTCTTGGGGTTTTGAAAATATTGCGCGGGAGAATTAGTTGCAGTGGAATATTATTGTGTGATGATGATGATGATGATGATGATGATGTTGTTTTTGAGGAATGAGTTTGGAGTTTGAGAACTCATGTGTTGATCATGTTTTGCTGTCGTTGTTGTAGTTGTCGTGGTTGCTGTTGCCAGGAAGAAGAAGAAGAAGAAGAAGAATAAGAGGAGTTTTTGCAGCTAGTGGGGTTGAAGCAGAATTTGTTGGGCTTTTGATCAAGCATGAATAGCTCGTTTCTGTTCGAGGAAAAACCTCAGTTCATGAATGATAGGTCATGTGGCCGAAAGCTGCACGGGATCGTCGACAGCAGCTGCAGGAGCTCCTCCAATCCTCTGCTGCATCATGTGTTGCCACGGGGCCGTGTCGATGATCATGAGAAGAATCCCGGTGGAGTTGCAGAAAATTACTTAACGTCGTCTAGTGATGCAGCAACTGATCATTACAGCAGCTGCGATGATTTCCAGTTCCATGTTCCTCATGTTGTGACAGAATTATTGGATCAGACGTCGCACGGTATTACTGGGGTTGACGATCCGGTGATAGATCAACCGGTTGAGGTCAGAAAGCATGTTGTCGCTTTGGGTGCAAGCTCAAGATCGGAAGATCATGCAGCAGCAGACATGGTGGTCACTCAGCGATCTGCAGAAGCTGATGGTAAGAACATGACGAACTTGCAGCAGCTGACAGAGGATGATGGTCCGCCTACTGATCATCGGTTGCAGCTGCTGGGAGACGTTGCAGAAATACCGGCGGGGGAGTCGAAGTCGAATGCCGTCCCCGTTTATCCGTTGCCGAATCCTCAAGTTCTTCCAGCTTCTCCTAGCACCCGTAAGCAGGATGCAGCCCTAATAGCTCCAAGGAAAGTGAGCCAAGTCCAAGAGAAGCAGCTGGTGATGAACCCGGCTGCGACAATGAAGCTGCAAGTGAAACCGGCGGCAGCTTCTTCCGCGAGCAGCAGCAGCTTCAACAAACTGCCCTGCAGTAGTACAACCACAGCAGCTAGCGGGTTCAACTTCAAGTGCGAAGAACGGGCCCAGAAGCGTCGCGATTTCTATGCCAAGTTGGAGGAGAGGATGAAGGCAAAGGAAGAGGAGAAGAGGGCAATGGAAGCCAAGAGAATGCAAGAGAAGGAAGCTCAGTTCAAAGAGCTTCGTAGAGCTCTGGCTTACAAGGCCAACCCAGTTCCAAGCTTTTACCAGGAGCCCCCACCACCCAAACGTGAGCTGAAGAAAGTCCCACCCACGCGAGCCAAGTCCCCCAACTTCACAATCTCCAAAAGAAGATCAAGCGACGTAAGCGTGAGCTCCACATGTTACGGGAAATTGGTGCCCACGGATGATCATACAAAGCAGCAACAGCAGCACAGGATCAGCAATGGAGTCCAGCTCGCGGCTCATGGAAGAAGACGACACAGCTGCAGCGGTATGTAGCAGCTGCACTAGAGCTATTGCTAGTAAGCCTGGAGACTTGCAATTCTCGCAAGCTTGCTAGCTTCTAGTGTACAACTGCATCTCTATAGCAAACATTTTGTTGCAGATGTGATCAAGACGGAGAAGGAGTTCGATCATCATGAGTCCAGCTGCTGGCCACCAAGTCCATTGGGTTGCCATCTACTTCCGGGAGCTGGTTCCTGAATCTGCGAGAAAGTCCCCGGCTATTGGAAGAAGTGCAACTCCAGCTGATCAAATGTACGTGGAGCTCAGGAGCAATGCAGTCGAGGGGCTTGTTGTGCTACAGTTGGCTGCTGCTGCTGCTGCTGATGATTCTGGTGGTGATAGTTTGAAGAGATTCTCCTCTTCTTCCTCCTCAATATTTTCCGCTGCTTCTTCAGCTTTCAGCAAATGCAGATGAAAGCAAGCAGGAGCCATGAATGTGCTGAAGATCAAGTGTAAGATCATCATCACCATTGCTATATGACCACTACAACAGATGAAGCAGGATTGCAGCTGACAACAATCCTCATAGCAACAACTATCCCAGCTTCTCTACTAAAGACATTGTCTGAGAATTTTCCAGAAGACTTAGAGCTTTTTCTCCTCCTCTTCCTCCTTAACGATCTTCTTCTTCTACTACTCCACCACCATAGCTGAATCTCTGAGGTTGGATTGATCAAAATCATCCTAGCAATTCTGCAAGCTCTCACACAGCAAGAAGTGGGATGATGCTAATGTCTTCTTCTTCGCGCGAATTCAGATCTGTCTGTTGGTTTGCACATTATACATTCATGGATCCTATTTTCTTGATTCTCTAATTCTTCTGCAATAAATAAATATATAACAAAATTGGTTCCAATTTCCATGATAAGTTATCAGCTGATCACATTATGCAGCTGGTTTTTGAGAGGTTTGAACATCAATGTGGTCTCTGCTTATTATTCATGAATTTTTTCTTGTATCGAATGTTCTAGTGTTGGACTTGTTGACCAGCTTCTTCTAACTGAATTCGTGTAATCAGATTCTATTTGTTTGTTTCTTGTTGCATTGTTTTTGAATTGTTGAATAACAACAAAATTTGCAAGAAAAATTGTTTGGGTCCAGAGCTCTCTGGGATGAACACTTGGTTGTACCATGGTGTCTTTGTTTGTGAAAAATATTGGTTTCATTGGTTGGTGCTCTAATTGCACAGAGCTTTTCAAACTCTCGGAACAAACTGATTTGTGATGCCTTGTTTAATGATCTTTACTATTATTTAATTCCAGTAATGAGAATTCGAGGAACTGATATATGGGTGGTTTTTTAATAATCTTTTTTGTAAAGCTCCTTATTGATTTTGCATAATCCTTAGCATGAGCATATTCTTAAAACAATTATAGAGACATTTTCAAATATAATTACTTCATTTTCAAGCTTAACTATCTCACTTTCTTCCTAATAATTACCTCTTAATATCCTTATATAACTTATCTCTCTCCTTTTTTTAATAATTATTTCTTATCTTTATAACTATTTCACCCCTTTTGTTATCCATCAACATGAATATGAAAAACAAATTAACATGTGCCTTGTCATGTTCATGATATTTATATTAATTAAAATTAAAATTAACATTGACATAAATAATGATGAATTATTGATAATTGTATGGGAACATAATAAGAAAAATAAAATTGTCCCTTGTAGTGCTTAGCAATGTCGAGCCTAATTAAATATTAGTTGACGAACTGTCTACCTTGGTATGCAGGTATGGTATTTGCAACTTGGTCACTTAACTTGCAAGTGACTTGAATCCATTACTTCGATGGAAGCCTCCAAATCCCTGACACTTGCAATGGGCATCTAGAGAAATAATTTATATACAAAGTTGAGACTTTTTGAGACCTTAATAAAAAATAATCCTGGAAAAGGCAGGCACCGCATTTTTTGTGTGTGTTGTGTCTGTTTGTTTGTCAGAGTTTTAGGTAGTGACCCACAATTCACAAAACAAAATAATTTAATTAATTTGCCACCATACTTCTCCGACCCCACCATAACTCAACTAGTGTTGGTTTGTTACATGGCGCCATGACTCTGCAACAATTTTTCATAGTGTTTGTTTTAAAGAAGGTCGGTCGATGATGATGTACGCTTTATGGGCTTCATGCCTGAAATGATGGACTGGCTGAGAGAAAGAAAGTTGAACCAAGCGGGGAAACAATTCCCAAGGAAAAACTCAAATTTCTGAAGCTAAAAATTGTCAGATGAGAGAGAGAGAGAGAGTTTGTAACCTTGCAGTGTCCTTGACTCTCAAAATGTGAAGTGAAAAAGTTTCTACTAAAGAGCTTCATGTCCACCAACATTCGTAGACTTTGCACAACTTTTGGGTCGTAATGTACTAAATTACTGAAAACACAGACCAACAAAGAAGAGAAAAGAAGAAAACATGAGTTCTTTTGAAATGTTCCAAAAGATTGCTACAACACAACAAGCAATCTTGCAGACCAACAAAGGAAAAGATCGGGGTTTCCCCAGTGTTGGGTGGGTATCTCGTATGTACATTTAAAACACTAGTTGGTACTAGCATCAAATCTTTTATGAAAAAAATTCATATCAGCCTCGTACTGATAGGGAACCACCTTTTTTTCAAAATTTCATACCAGCCTAGTATTGGTATCAAGTTTCATATCAGATTGGTACTGGTATTAGGGTTTAAGGCTGATTATTGGCTGGTATGAAGCAGGTATATACCTGATATTGAGATTTGTATGGACTTTGGTATGAAGCTGGCATTGAATCTTATTTTTTCAAAAAAATTCATACTAGTCAGGTACTAATATGAAATCTTTGAAATATTTTTCATTCTAGCCAGGTACTGGTACAAGTGCAGTTTATTTGCCTCAGGTCCCTACCAGGCAGGACAGTTTTTTTTTTTAAACCCCTAAATGCTTGGTATCCCAAAATGACTTTTTCAAAATTTTAAATGGGTGGTAAGAGTCTATGGATGACAAAAACCCTGATCTCCAACAAATTGGAATAGAGAGCATGATCTCAAAACCCTAAACCCCAAACATCATGGTCTTGACAAGAGGCCCATGAGTTTGGATTCCAAAGATTGGATCAAGTGTTTAATGTCTTAGAGCAACTCCACCAGTGCTCAGTATGTGATACTCCAAATCAAAATTGGATGAAGAACAGTCAAAACATGTCAATTTGGCTCAGGAAAATGATTTTAGCCCAACAATTTTGCACAGTTTGCTATTGTTGGTAAAAGGCACAGCAAAGCCTAACAGCTGCTGTTGATTGACTAGATAGTTTGGTTGGTTCAGGTGGGTTGCTATTAGTAGTCTGTCACCTATTTGCAGTCCGAGCTTTAGTTTTATGGGTGGGGACAGAAAACAAGTAAATAACTAAACTTGGATGTGAGAAATATTTATGCAGGGTCACATACTGAGCACTGCTGGAGATGCTCTTAGCATGATTAGTACCCCGATGGACATGAGGAAATAAATCAACCAAATCTTTGGTGGTAAAGTACTCCATCACAATTTCAGAGTTACAGAGTGAAGCTTTCCAACAACAAGAAGAGGTACAACTTCTTTGAAAACTTGTTGCTGGACAAAATTATCCACAGATGGATCAGCAACTTCCTTGTGAGAACTTGTCACAGAGCAACACGTAATTAAACATAATCACAAGGATTCTACAAATGTGCAGTTCACAAATATTCAGAAACAAAATGATTATAGTCACATCTTTCATAGTATGGACTTCATAGACAAAATGCACTTGTCATCCTTCGGGCATAGACTGTTAATCCCATATGAGGTGGTTTGATTACCAGGAGGAACTCAGATGACAGGAAAATTCAGAGCAAATTGATCTTGAATCCTTCCTTCTTCAGAGAAACTTGAGACCATCCTAAAAAGAACAATAATCCCAAGTGATTAGTAAGATCCCAAGTGTCAACTGCAAAAAAAATTGCTGTGAAAAAGCAGCTGATACAATGTTAATTTGTTTCACCTGATCATTGAGAAAGATATGGTAGTTTGATGTTCAACTGGTGCTCTCTTTCTCTTCACCAATCCTTGTTTGTTGTCACTATCACATGCATGACGAGTGCTGAGCATGTAAAATGAAGAAGCTCAGACAAACGATTGAAGTTTGCCAGAACAAACCGAGTCTAAAGAAAGAATGTTTGAAGATCAGCTGATCATTCAATATGTGTATAAACTGAAATGAATGGGACTCCTATTCCTCAAACTTTCGCCTGAGCAAGCAGAAGCAGAAAAAGGTATGACAACAAACAATGTCTACTTTTTGCTCCCCACCGACAACAAATATTCTTGCTCCTAGCCTTATGCTCCAACTTCCAACACATTCCAAATGAGTCCTAACATGGGTTGGATGGTAAGGGATTACACGGTATCTGAATGACTATCAGCATCTTACTTCCATTCTCCAGTTTAGAAAAAAGAAAACAACAAGATTATGGTTCAGGGAAAAAATGCCAGAAGAAAAAAAGAGACCAATGTACCCAATGTCATACATTACTGTAGCTTGATGTAATCCTGATGAACCACAACAGCTCAAAGCTCAAAACACATAGACCACTGACCCTTTGAACTCTGCATTTTGCCACACAATTTCCTTCTTGCAAGAACCAGCTACCTGATTCCACCAATGCAAAGAATCTCTCAAATTGGATAGAGCAAACAGCCTCAACTGTAGTGTGTATATCCTTCTACACACAGTGACTTCTGCACTCTTCAACAAGAAGCTGCTGCTGACTATAGAGGATGAGCTCACAAGAATTTAATTCTCCTGTCCAAGACCTTATTGTCTCTGTCAGGTTCACCTAAAAAAACCCCTAGCAAGCAAACACCAGTTGGACATTAGCAACAGATTGGCAAGGCTCGCTCCTCTTTGATGTTTTGTGGCTCCTCTTGTTTCTCACCACCATCTGTTGGAGCTTAGTGGCAGGTCTTTCACCAGAAGCCAGCCAGTCAGCCAGCCAGCCAGCCAGCCAGCCACAATGGTAGTATTTGGTAAATCATCCCTGTAATAAGATCTTAACCTGATTTGAGAACTCCTCTTCAGTTTTTTCTGTCAGATATAAGCGTGTACATTCAATCTAAACCTGAAAGGTGTTTCCTAAACTCTTTGAGGCAAAAAAAAACTGATCATGTTTTAGCTGGTTTGTGTAGATTGTGAATTACAACATGCTATGCAGAGTGCTGTGCAAAACCATCATCACCATCATTGGCGCCAGCAGTGCTACTGTGCCATCCATTCTTGTTGTGCTCCATCATTTTGATGAAGTCATAAAAGTTTGGGTCAGCATCATGTGGACCAGGAGATGCTTCTGGATGGTATTGGATGCTCATTGCCTTCAGCGCTGGAAACATAAGCCCTGCACAGGAGCCATCATTCAAATTGACATGTGTAACTTGCACACCTTCAGGGAGAGTGGCTGGATTGACCGCATAGTTATGATTCTGTGCACTGATCTCCACTCGACCTGTAGGCAGATGCCTCACTGGATGATTACCACCATGATGCCCAAACTTCATTTTGAAGGTTGTGCCCCCAAGAGCTTGACCTAGGAGCTGATGACCCATGCAAATACCAAACACAGGCACTTTACCTACCAAAGCTTTCACAGTCTCAACCGCATAAGGAACTGCAGATGGATCACCCGGTCCATTGCTGAACAAAATCCCATCTGGGTTTAGCTTCATGACTTCTGCTGCTGGCCATGAAGAAGGAACCACAGTGAGCTTGCATCCATAAGAAGAAAGCCTGCGCAAAATGTTCTGCTTGACACCGAAATCATAAACCACAACATGGAATTGTGCGGAGCTGACATGATCATGTCGATGATCTGAAGGGTCTTGGTCCGATGCTACTATAGTGGAGCTGCTGAATTCCCAATCCGTACCTGTTTTCTCCTTCCATTCATAAGGCTGACGGCAAGACACATCGGTAATCAAATCCTTTCCTACAATGCTCCAAGTACGAGCCATGGCTAGAATCTCGTCATCAGATTTGGAGTCGTCAGTGGTCAAAACCCCAACCAAGCTTCCCTCTTCTCGCAAGCGTTTGGTGATGGCGCGAGTGTCGATATCCGAAATACCCATCACGTTTCTCTTCTTCAAATAAGCAGCGAGCTCCTCCGTGGATCGCCAGTTGGACACAGTATTGCTGAGAGAGCGGACGAGGAGACCACCCAAAAAGCAGCGCTCCGATTCCTCGTCATCCAGGTTGATGCCTGTGTTGCCTATGTGCGGTTGCGTCATGAGCACAAACTGACCCGCATAGCTTGGGTCCGTCAGAATCTCTTGGTACCCCGTCAGGGATGTGTTGAAGACAACTTCGCCCACTTGCGTGCCCGTGGCTCCAAACCCTTTTCCCCGCCACACTGACCCATCTTCCAAAACCAGCCTACAATCTGCCGTCTTCCAAGGACGCGTCACGGCAGCCGGAGCTCCAACTTCTACCGCTTTGCAAGTTACAAGAAGAGAGTCCTTGCTCCCCTTGTCAGAGAGCTCGGGTGAAGCCGCGAAAGCCTGTGAACGGATTCGTGTGGAGAAGAATAGAGATGTAGAAGCTGAGAAAGATTGCAAAGCAGGGAAAGATGCTGATGCTGTTGCAGCAGAAGCTCCACAATTCTCGAGCCCTGAAAATCTCCCCCCTCCACCCATCGTCGAGGGTTGTAGCCCCACATGCACCCTCCTCATTGCCATTGCCATCACAAGGAGAGAAAAAAAAAAAAAACCCCAAATACCCCCACCCCCCCACAAAACCCAGACAAAAGAAACAACAAACCGAGGAGAAGCGCCAAAACGACGAA